>ERZ795057.245-NODE-245-length-58012-cov-9.856601_pt1 | contig 58012 bp, 43 predicted proteins | sample MGYA00375141_ERZ795057 | MGnify/ENA primary metagenome ERZ795057 (study PRJEB30186, sample SAMN05720163) | activated sludge metagenome | isolation source: Anaerobic digester | place: Hong Kong | collected 2015-01-26 ...
CTGATAATCGGAATTCCCTCCAAGAAAAGGATTCTTGCAATGAGTGCTTCCGCGTGTTTCATTTCGGTGATCGCACGTTTTTCAATACTGTCATGGAGTTTTGAATATCCCCAATCTTCACACATTTCGGCATGTAATATATATTGATCGATCGCAGTCATTTCATCTTTTAAATTCGCATTCAAAGCTTGAATTACTTTTTCGTTACCTTTCATAATTTCTTACCTCCTTTAACTCATTTCGGTTTTAGATCATTGTAAAAAAACAATTTCAAAATGTTTACATGCCAAAAAAGCCCGTATGGATCCAGGCTTGTAATGCCTACCTATATTCATTGATTTTTATTACTGATCCTCGTAAGCGATATCAACCATGCCTTCGAGAATAATTTCAAGGGACATCGTATGGCTGCAACGACCCCTCCCCTGAAAAAAACTACAATCACATTCCCATTTTCCATCCTTATATTTTACGACATGAGGTCCGTTTGATCCCTCAACGGTTGCTTCGAGAGAATGAATCTTGAAACGATCACGCTCTTTAGCATATCTTTTTGCTTTTTCCAGTTTACTGATCATCGAATAATCCATTTCTTATTCTTCCCCCAGTCTATTGCAATGTATTTTGAAAAAAACGCTTTGATTCTTTACTATACCTGACCTAAAGAAGTTTCGTCAATTGTTTTTCATCGCGTTTTAATGTGACAGAATCATAAATTTACCATTTCTTCAACCGATCTTTTGCCAAGATGCACGAATTTTTTTCCACGTTTCATCCAATTTTTCCGGAATGACTCGAGTCTGGCCGATTGTCGTCATGAAATTCACATCGGCAGTCCAACGAGGTAAAATATGAAAATGAAGATGTTGGTCAATGCCGGCTCCGGCAGCCGTTCCGATATTCGCCCCGATATTAATTCCATGCGGATGATATACATCCTGAAGGACTTTCTGCGCTTTAACGATCAGATCCATCATTTCATGATGAGTTTCGGTATTGAGTTGTGATAAATCACTGACATGGTTATAAGGAATAATCAACATATGTCCGTTGTTATACGGATATAGATTCAAAATAACAAAGGCATTGATTCCCCTGTAAATGATATATCGTTCAAAATCGTCGGTTGCTTTTATGGCTGAGCAAAAAACGCATTCTTGCGGGTTGTCCGGATTCTTTGCATGATTTCCGATACCGTTGATATATTCGCCCCGCCACGGAGCAAAGATCGTTTCCATTTTATTTTTCCCTCCGGAATTTTGAAAACTTTCTCCGATTCAAACATCAGGGAGTATCTTAATTATAAACCGTATCTAAGCGAAAAAATTTCGATCAATTGGGCTCGATTTGAATAGGAGATAGAATAAGAAGATCTTTTTTCCCTGCAAAAAGGCTTTGGCAATCCGTTGAGATCACCAAAGCCTTTTCCAAGCACGTTTGAATATCAAAAGCAGTATGTATTTCAGTTACCCTTAACTTCGCTTTCTATTGCGATCGGTTCGATCACCTTTTTCTCTTTTGTATTTTTCATCGTCCAAGCATGCATTGCCAGGGACATGGCTATGACACCATAGCAGATAAATACACGGAAATATTCGCCGATCATTGCATCATTCATTAATGTCTGTCCAGCTAACGGAGATACAATAAACAGGATATGGAATAGGACAATGCCGAGAATTGCCTGACCGATAGTTGCTTTGTGAACCGAAGCACCGCCGACTAAAAGCGCGGCAATGGAATAGAGGGCTACATTTTTATGCGCTCCATAAGTGGTGAAAACTCCGATATTCTGTAAATAGATCAATTGGCCAAAAGCCGCCATAACGGTGGAGATTATGATTGAAATAATTCGAACTTTATCTACATTGATTCCAGCGGCATTGGCAACAACTTTGTTCTGACCGACAGCTCGCATATTTTGGCCTAATCTAGTTTTCAAAAACCATCGAATAAACAAGCAAATAACCACTATTATCAAATAAGTAACGACTGGGATGCTGATAATCATCGAAAATTGGATAAAAGCGGGAATAAAAGAAATGCCAAATAAAATCCCACTGATTACGAAAAGGATCCAAAAACGAGCGGTAAGCACTTTTCGATTTTTTATTTTTCCGTAGAGGAAAGCGCCGATCGCGTAGAGGACGATTCCGGCAAATACCAGCTGAAGGAATTCGGTCAAAGGGACTTTCCAAATATTATCGATCGCATATTTCAATCCATTCACTTTTTTGGTACTGGATAAGTCAATGGTATTTTTTACCCCGATTCCGGTAGCAATCATCAGTGTCTTATTAACAATGGGAATTAATCCGCCAAAAATAAAAAGAAACAAAAGTTGGTAGAGGCCATCAGAAAAATATCCCAGAATCAGGCCGCCAATCATTTCAGCCCCTTTCATCATATTGAATAATTTCCCGGCAAGATATCCGAACAGGGAAGCGATAGGCGTGCTAATTAGCACACATAGTAAAAATGCAAGCACCGGTGGACAGGTTGGAATAACCGTCTGTAATAAATGCATCACAAAAAAAATGGCGATTTGAGCTGCCATCGCGCCGACAACAATGCTAAAGTTGAGCCCCATTCCGCTGACAACCGGAATAATTAAAGCCAATACCAATAAGGTGTCACGTCCGAAACGTGAGGCTAATTCCATCAATATGAAATTCAAAGATTGCCCGGAGACTAATATTCCTCCGATACTCAGGAGAATAAATAATACCGGCACTTTATATGCAAACAGGAAGGAAGTGATTTTTCGCGCAGTTGAATTTGTCATTATTTATCTCCCTGAGATTTGGTTAAAGCATACAGAATAATGCCATTGGACACAATGATCCTCATTACTTCGGAAAGGTTCCCTTCCGGCAATAATTTATTCGCCACCGGTAACCCGAGTACCAGCAGCCCTTGGAAAAGAAATGTCCCAATAATGACATGCGAAATCTTGGCACGACTGATGCTCGCTCCACCGATCAGAACACCGGCTGCAGCCGCAAAACTCATCATCAGCGGTGCGTTATAGATTTGATAAAAACCGTAACTTTGTGCATAGACAATTATGCCGACCGCTGATAATACGGTAGAGATAGTCGTTCCTAAAATACGCGTCTTATTCTCATCGATTCCCGCAGCCAATGCAAATTTCGGATTTCCGCCCGCTGCAGACATGGCAATACCGGACTTGGATCGCAAAAACAACCATACAATGAAGCAACTGATAAAAAAGAATAAAATCAGTCCGGTCGGAACCACAATATCGCCCGCGGAAGTTGGAATATTGAAAGTCATAAAGTTATTTAATATATGTTTATATCGGCTACTGAGATCGATTGTGGCACGAAGCCCTTTCCCAATCGCCCAGACCATATCCGGGTTGTGGAACGGAAGAATTAACCAAAAAATGTTCATCAACGCAATCGCCGAAAAACCAACATATGTTGAGACGGTCATTTCCGATCCTTTTATGGAATTAAGCAGTAACCCATATCCAATTCCAATGACGATGGAAAGCAGGATACCGATTCCAATCGCCACCGCCAAACCGGCAAAACCCGAAAAACCGGACTCAATACTGATAACTCCGCCTAAAAGGCCCGCTACGATGCCGAGCGAAAGACCAAAGTTTAATCCAATTCCAGCTTGAATCCCAGGGACCATTGCGAGGACCAAAATGCCATTCATCCCGAACCGTACCAGAACATCGCTAATTAATGACGGAACGGGAATTTCAAGTAAACCTCCAGCGATCAATAAAGCTAAGAAAAACAGAATAATGATAAGTCGAGGTAAGCCAAAAGATTGATATATTGATTTGAGACGATCAGTCATTTGCCAATTCCTCCTCCGCCAGCGTTCCGGACATTGCCAATCCAAATTCAATATCACTTGCATCCGGATCGAGAATCTTGAATACCTTACCGTCCGAGACGATTGCTATTCGATCACAAATCGAACGCAACTCAACCAATTCACTGGAAACCATAACGATGGTAACGCCTTTCTCTCTGTTTAGTTTTAGTAATTCGTCCAGCACCAATTTTTTTGCACCAATATCAATCCCACGTGTCGGTTCGGATACAAAAAGGATCTGAGGATTCAGAGTCAAAGCTCTTGCCAAACAAACTTTCTGTTTGTTTCCGCCGGATAACGAACCCACTGCCTGATTGGGACCAGTACAGCGAATATCAAGTTTGCTAATCATTTCCTTCGTAAATGACTGCATTTCGGAATTGTTTATTTGAGAAAACGGTCCGAATTTTCTAAGGAAACGATATTGGGTTTGCATTGCAGAAAATACGATATTTAATGCGATCGAATCATCTAAAAGCAAACCAACTCCCCGGCGATCTTCGGATACAAAAGCGGTATGATGCTTCAGGGTTTCTCCGATTACAGAATATCTCACATTTTTTCCGAAGATGATCACTTCACCGGTTGCGGGGAACAACCCCATAATGCCGTTAGAAATACCTACTTTTCCTTGTCCGGCTAATCCGCCGATTCCGAAAATTTCACCGTCGCGGATTTTTAAGTCAACACCTTTCACTTCCTCACCGGGCATATCGACAGAAAAATCTCTTGTTTCCAGCGCTATCCGGTCAAAGCTTAAATTCCGTCCGGTTTGTTCTTTTCCAGCCATGCTTTCAATATGTCGGCCGATCATCATTTTCGCTAATTCGATGACGGAAGTCTCATTGTTTTTGCGTACACCAACTACTTCACCATCACGTAGTACCGTGATAGTATCAGCAACCGCCATCACTTCTTCCAACCGATGAGTAATAAAAATGATTGCAATTCCAAAGGATGTAATTTTTCGCATCACTTCCAACAATCTATCGGCTTCTGCTTCAGCCAATACGGCAGTCGGTTCATCAAACACCAATAATTTGATTCCGGTTTTATCGATCTCTCTGGCAATTTCGATAAATTGTTGGTAGCCGATGGGGAGTCCAGCCACACGAGTATACTCATCGATATTCATTCCGACATGATTAAGCGCGGCTCTTGCGTCCGCGGCCATTTTTTCCATGTCCAATGTTTCCAGATTTTTATCACGGAGTATTTTACTAATAAAGTTCGGCGTACAAATCTCTCTTCCGATTTTGATATTTTCCACGATCGTAAAACTCGGAATCAGCATAAATTCCTGATGTACCATTCCAATTCCGGCTTGCATGGCTTCCAATGGGGAATTGATAACGGTAGGATTTTCGTCAATCAAGACTTTCCCCCCAAATCCGCCAGTTGAATGAATTACCGGCATCCCAAACAAGATGTTCATAAGGGTAGATTTTCCCGCACCGTTTTCGCCGACAAGAGCATGAATTTCGCCGCGTTTCACATTCAGAGAAACATTCTTCAGCACTTTATTGCCATAATACTCCTTAGTGATGTTTTCCATTCTCAAGACATATTCAGAATCCAATTTATACCTCCGAGGCAATTTGTCTCATGAAAAAATTCATAAATTAAAGCATTTCTTTATTTGTGAGAATAAAAAAAGGATTTGATTTATGAACAAAACAAAGTGTCGTATGCCCATTTAAAAATATTTCGGAAATAACCTAATTCGATTTTGAGTCTATCCAACCGGATTACCGGTTGGATAGACTCTTCCTTATTTATTCATATCCTTCGATTTTTTCTCGGAATAGAAAATTTCAGATTAGAAAGTAATATAATCCGAAAGAATTTGCAGGTAGTTATCGTAAACTACGTCGTTCAATTCAAGCGGGAATACTTCAACTTTTGCGCCGTTCGCAATGCCAACGAATAATTCGGTCCAATGATCGATGTCGGCAAGATTATCAATTTCACCGTTCAGATAATCGAATCCATATTCGACACCAGCTTCGACCATCATCATATTGACTGGGACTGGCCAGGTTGAGAAATGACCGGTTAATCCTGCTTCTGCCACTTTTGCTTTAATCTGTTCGATGATATAGGATACATCCCCTTGTTTATCTTCTGGAATAGAAATTCCGAGCGCTTCCGGATAACCATGATAAGGAGAGGGGCAGCATTGCTGCGGATAATAAGCACCGGTAGCTAAAACCGCTTGAATCATAGCTGGTTGCATTCCACAGTTAGTGTTGAAGAAAGCAGTTTCCTTTCCGTATTTTTCAACTTGGCGCGGTAAGTCTTCAAGAATGAATTGTTGCGCACCTGTTACACCTGCATCACCAGTCGGATCCGGCGCGGTAGCGTCTACAAAAGTGATACCCAATTCTTCGCATCTCTTTTTCAATATTTCATGGCGAGCAACAATTGTCGCATAGCTCATGTGACGTGGGAAAGAGTAATGAACGAATGTTTTTGCGCCCATCGCGGCAGCCTGTTCAGCCATCTTCGTGCCCATTTGAATTTCCGCGACACCTAAAACAACGTCCGCTTTAGAAGCGATGACATCAGGATCTTCACCAGCGACACCGGTAATAAACGGGAAATCGGGTTTGAGTTCATGCACTTTATCGATGGCGGCTGCGGCACCCGGAACAGCTTGGACAAACACGATTAGATCTGCGCCATTGGATACCAATTCGAGAGCCCGTGCAATCGTTGTTTCGACTTCGTCATTGAAGTTGTCAGGGTAAGTTGCTGTGATCACTTTCCCGGGGTATTTTGCAGCCATTTTTTCGGCGGCACGAAATTCTTCTTCCCCTTGGGAAACGGTACCGGTAAGAATACCGATAACAAAGTCATCCTCTTTCGCCGGTGCAAATCCGGCTAACGACGTCACGAGCATGACGAGTACCAAAACAGTAAGTAAGGTTTTTTTCATTGTGTTTCCTCCAAAATATGATGGTATTTTGATCAAATGGTGTAATTTCACCATGTTTATCCACTAATCAGTTTTGATCGACAAAAACGAAGATAAATAGAAATCCAGAGCTCTTGTCTTCTTCTTGTCGGTTGATAAGGGTCTATAATCAGACAAAAAATATTCAACTGATCAATAATCCGTCGGTAAATCCGCCGGATAGAAATTAAAAAAAATACTTATTATTAAGGTTTTAAATAATAATCGTATTTCTTGATTTTGTGGAAACATTATTGCCTTGTTTTATGAAAATATGACATTTGTTGCTAATTTTCATGCTTTTTGACACGCCCCCATTTTAAAAAATTAAAAATTATCTATTGCATTCCTGTAAACCTACTTGATATTTGAGGAAATAAATAACTTATTCTGCTGATAATCATCTTTTTTTGCTTTTCCTTTTATAAAGCATGATATACTCAGACCAATTCAATCTTTAAATGCGATACAGTGAGATCGCCAAGGTGAAAAAATGACTGGTCCAAAGATTATAAAAAAGGAAAACTTGTCAAACGAGAAAATCGTTGACAAGTTTTTTTTAATCCGAGTACTGATAAAGGAATACAAAAATGCTATCCATTAAAGCTGTCGTCATGGATGAAACCGCAATGAATCGGGCTTTGATGCGGATTTCTCACGAAATTATCGAACACAACCACGGAACGGATAAATTGGGGTTGATCGGAATCAAACGTCGCGGCGTCCCTTTGGCAAAGAGTATAGCGGAAGACATCCGGATCATCGAAGGGGTACAGATTCCGGTAGGCAGTCTGGATATAACGCTTTATCGCGACGATCTGTCGTCTATAGCGGAAATGCCTTCGGTAAACGCTTCCGAAATAAATTTTCCCGTCACCGGTTTGAATATTGTATTGGTTGATGATGTTATTTATACGGGCAGAACGGTGCGAGCCGCCATTGATGCATTGTTCACGCTGGGAAGACCGGCTTCCATCCAACTGGCTGTATTGATTGATCGGGGACATCGGGAATTACCGATTCGACCGGATTATGTCGGCAAGAATATACCGACGTCCAGGAACGAGTTGATTGCGGTTAATTTACCGGAATTTGATAACCGAACCAATGTCGAAATCCATGATTCCGAAAATTATTCGAATCATGGTCAATAAATTTCAAGGTTCTGAGGAGAGTCATATGTCGCAAAATGAAGTTCAGTCGATCGGCTATTTGCCGGATGAACGTCCCCCGTTTTTTAAACTTGTTTTATATGCTTTACAACAAGTTATTGTTATGTTTCCCGCTACGGTAACCGTTGCGATTATAACGGGTTTTCATATTTCAACGACCATTTTTGCCAGCGGTCTTGCGACGTTTTGTTTTATTCTGGTAACCGGAAGAAAGATTCCGCTGTATTACGGATCCAGTTTTTCTTACATCTCGGCGATAGCCGGAATTATGGCCGCAAAGGCTGCGGAGGGAGCGGATTTGAACACTCAGATCCAGACCGCACAGTTCGGAATTATCATGTCCGGTTTTGTTTCGATTTTTGCGGGCTTGATTATCAAACGATTCGGAACGGAATCGATTGAAAAGGTGTTACCGGCGACGATTACCGGCCCGATCGCGATGTCTATCGGATTGACTTTGGCAGCAAATGCCTTGCTGGATGCGTGTGCGGTGCCTGCGGGAGTCGCGGAAGAATCGATCGATTTGGTACGTAATTATGCCTGGACAATTTCTTTGATTACCTTACTCTCCACAATATTTTTTACCGTTTATCTGAAAGGGTTCGCCGGTCAATTAACCTTGCTTTTCGGCCCAATTGTTGGTTGCCTGGTCACTGTCCTGATTTCAAAATTTACCGGCTTTGATTTCTTCCGAACGCTTTCGGAAGGGAACGGGACCGGATTATTTGCCCTGCCGGTTTTTACACTGCCCAAACCCTCTTTAGCGGCGGTTGCGGCGATCATGCCGATCGCGATTGCAACCATACCGGAATCAACGGCTCATCTGTACCAGTTGGATATCTATGTCAATAACCTGGCAAAGTTGAAAAAATCCGAGAAGCGCTATAACATAGCGGACAAACTGGGCTTGAATTTGATGGGTGACGGAATTGCAGATATCGTTTCGGCGCTCGTCGGCGGTCCTGCTGGGACGAACTACGGTGAAAATATTAGCGCTATGACGATCACACGGGTTTTTTCGGTTCCGGTATTGATTGCTGCATCGGTTATCGCAATGATAATCTCTTGCTTCCGTCCGTTGATCAACGCAATCTATGCTATTCCGCAGCCGGTAATCGGCGGACTCGAGATTTACCTGTTCGGTGCAATCGCCGCACAGGGAATTGCAATCATGGTCGATAAGAAGGTCGATTTCTTTGACGCACAGAGTATCGCATTGATTGCATCGATTATGGTAATCGGAGTCGGTGGACAGTATGCCTTCGGCGGCAGTATTCCGTTTTTCGGAATACAGGTACCTTGCATTGCTGGAGCGGCAATTTTCGGTATCGTTTTGAATCTGCTGCTGAGCTTTGGAAAAAAACCGGCATTGTCGACCCAAAATGGGACGAAATCCGAATAGATTGGTAAAGACACATTTGGTTTCATAAAAACTCAAAAAAGAAAAACGAAAAACACAGGCACCGATCAAAAGCCTGTGTTTTTTTATTTTCCCAAAAAGAACCGGAAGGAATCTTGAATCATAATCGTCCTTTGACAATTATCCGATAACCTAATAAAATTGATTGGCTAAACTGTATATTGTTGGCAAGATGCCATGAATAATTTCAGAAGGAATAAACAATGAAAGAATATTCGACCGATTCGATTCGAAACATTGCGCTGGTTTCACACAGCAGCGCCGGAAAGACCATGATGACTGAAGCTTTCCTGCATTTTACAGGAGCAACCACCCGATTGGGAAAGATTGAAGACGGAACAACCGTTTCGGATTTTGATGATGAGGAAAAACGACGTACGATTTCGTTATACAGTACGGTAATCCCTATTGAATATAAAGATAAAAAAATTAATGTTTTGGACACCCCCGGCTACAATGATTTCATCGGCGAAGTCGTATCAGCTTTGAGCGTTTCCGACGGCGCTTGTGTCCTTTTGGATTCCGTATCGGGCCGTGAAGTCGGAACGGAAATCGCTTGGAAATACGTTAATAAATTTAATTTGCCGCGGATCGTAGTCGTTAATAAGATGAATCGGGAAAATGCTGATTTTAAAAAAGCAATGGCATCTCTTGCGGATTATACGGATATGCGCCTGATTCAGGTCCAGATTCCTTGGGGAGAAAAACTTGATTTTCGCGGCGTAATCGATATTCTGACAATGAAAGCATATGATGGCGCGGAGAATAAAATCGTCGATATTCCCGCCGAATACATGGAAGAAGCTCAACAACTTCGAGCCGCATTGACGGAAGCGGCAGCGGAAAGCGACGAAGAACTGATGGAAAAGTTCTTTGAAAGCATGGAACTTTCGGATGAAGAAATTTTGCGCGGATTTTCCAAAGCGGTTAAAAATGGCGATTTTGTTCCGGTGTATTGTGCCGCTGGCGGACAGGAAATCGGCGTGGCTCCACTTTTGGATGCGTTTATCAACCTAATGCCGAGTCCCGCTGAAAGAAAACCGATTGTCGTAAAGGATAAAAAAGGAAATGATGTAGAAATTTCTTGTGATGATTCGGGACCGTTGGTTGCCTATGTTTGGAAGACAACAGCCGATCCTTTTGTGGGTAAGCAGACTTTTTTGCGGGTTTATTCGGGAATGCTTACTTCCGATTCCAGAATATGGAACGGTACCCGTTCGGTTGAAGAGCGCTACGGAAATTTGAACATCCCGATGGGAAAGGATAATATTCCGGTAAAAACGGTTCATGCCGGTGATATTTGTTCGGTAGCGAAATTAAGTGAAACGGTGACCGGTGATACATTCAGCGATAAAGCGAATCCGTTAACCGTCCCGGTTCCCGAATATCCTCATGCCCTTTACCGGGTTGCCGTTTACCCGAAGACACAGGCAGATTCCACGAAAATCAGCCCCACATTGACTCGTCTTTGCGAAGAAGATATGACTTTGTCATGGTATAACGAAATGGCGACCAATCAAACCATCCTCCAGGGAATGGGTGATCAGCATATCGATGTGGCGATTCGGCGGGCAGAGTCCAAATTTATGGTGAATCTTTTGACAAAAGAGCCGAGAGTGCCTTATCAGGAAACAATCGTGAAAGAAGCCTCCGCCATGTATCGACATAAGAAACAATCCGGCGGTTCCGGTCAATTCGGTGAGGTTCATTTGAAAGTTAAACCCAATCCGGATGCGGAGTTCGAAATGCATAACGATGTTTTCGGCGGTGCGATCAGCGCAAGTTATATGCCGGCGATTGAAAAAGGCATCCGCAATGCGATGAAAGAAGGAATTTTAGCCGGTTTCCCGATTCACGGCATTTATGTTTCTGTATTTGACGGGAAGGAACACCCGGTTGATTCAAAACCGATTGCTTTTGAAACGGCTGGACGGGAAGCCTTCAAATTAGCGTTTGCCGATGCCGGTCCGGTATTGGAAGAACCGATCTATACGGTAAAAATAACCGTTCCGGAAGAGTACATGGGGGATGTCATGGGTGATTTGAATACGCGGCGTGCCCGAATTTTGGGAATGGAAACCGAAAAGGGCGAAAGTACCGTTACAGCTTTGGTTCCCTTAGCGGAAATGCAGCGTTATACAACCCAGTTGCGATCAATGACCGGCGGCCGTGGTGTCTTTACGATGGAATTCAGCAATTATGAAGTGGTTCCGCCCCATATTACTCAGGAGATCATTGCCAATCGCGAAAAAGAAAAGAAAGAAGCGGAAAAATAGCTCTTTTGAGGAATTGCAATCATGTCAAAAAAGCGCAACGAAATTTGTTGCGCTTTTTTTGTCACACTCGAATGCAATTCAAAATGAAAAATCATCCATATAAAATTGAAGTTCGATCATTGCATATGCCGCCATCATATATTCTCCGAAAAATCGCTGAAGTGCGGCAAATTTTTGCCCGGGCCACGACATGACCATTTCTTCAAACCAAGCGATCGCCATTCCGCTGTTGATCATTTTTGTAATCAGAGACGGACTTTTGATAACGCGATTCATAATACTATCAGTCTGATAGTCATTAAATTGTTTACGCGCTTGCCGATGCTTTTCCAGAATAGCAGAAAGAAACGAATCATCTTTAAATATTTGATAGCGATCGATTCCGTAATGTTTCGCAGCCGATTCCAATCCGTAGATAATGTCTAAATTGAAATTTTCCAGAAGATGATTGAAGTATTCCGGTGTGAAATAATAAGAATGCCCCTGTAATTTCTGAAAAGCTTTTAAAGTATCCAAATATCCCAATTGAATATTTCTGGTAATTTTTTCCTGATCAAATTCGAAAGTCCCTCCCAAATCCTCACTGGCACGAATGATTTTTAGGTACACACCGTCTTTTCGTTCCATTTTTCGGGTGAAACCTTCCCCGCTTAAATCAATGACAATAATTTTCCGATATCCTTTTTTAATGAGCATATTGATCGGCATATTGTCATAAATTCCACCGTCAATATATCGTGATCCGCCGGCCACGTGAGGTTTAAAAATAGGAAAATTTGCGGAAGCCACAATATAGTCAACCAACTCTTCTTTCGGAATATCTTCTTTAAATTTTTCGATCGGTGACAATGAATCAATTGAAAAAGTCACCAATCCATAATCGAGATCGGAATTATAAATTTTATCGAGATCGATTTCCTGAAGAATAAGATTTTTCAACCCGGAATTACTCAACCCTTTTTGCTGAATTAATTCTTTTATCAATCCCGTGAGGTTTGACGGACTCAGCAGATCATGGTTTGGATCAATCGGTTGCTCGATTTCAAGAATATCTTCCACTCGAATTCCGCGATAAATCTTTTCGGCTTTGTCGATATCTCCTTGAAGAAAAAGAGCCCCATTGATCGCCCCGATCGAAGCGCCGACAACTCCCTGTATTTTTATTCCCAACTCATTCAGTGCCTTCCATGCACCGATTTCGTAGGCACCGCGTGTGCCTCCACCCGAAAAAACCAATCCGTAATCATCGATTGTAGCAGTCATTTATATATAATCCCTCCTTTCTATTTATACGCTATTCTAAGAAAATAGGTGTAAATTTTTTAGCAGAAAACGATCATTTCATCGGAATTGTTCTTAAAGGAGTGTCGCTTGCATTGACCTTTGGATAATTCGATGAAATGATAAAATGGATTCATTCAAGAAAGGAGAACAGCGATGAATTCGGAGGAAATCGATTTTAGCCGGTCGGAGATAGAAATATTTTGGGACGGAATATTGTCAAGAGAAAGGGCAACCATTCTTTCAACATTTTTGTCCGTTACACTTGCCGAACAGGAAAGTTGTCTGAAACATTTAAACCGTATGGCGCATGAAGAAGGATGGCACGAGGAACAGCGTAAATCTGCACAGATCGCTTTGGATGTATTGAACCGATAGTATAATGGGCTGAAATTCGAACGAAGGAAAACGGAAAAGAAAAATGGCAGAGGATAAACTTACTTCACGGAGCGAAAATTATTCCGATTGGTATAACCAGGTCGTTTTACGGGCTGATTTGGCGGATTATGCACCGGTCCGCGGTTGCATGGTCGTCAAGCCGTACGGATGGGCGCTATGGGAAAATATTCAGCGTGAACTGGATCGACGCTTTAAGGAGACCGGCCATGTGAATGCCGCTTTCCCGTTATTAATTCCCAAGTCTTTTTTTGAAAAAGAAAAAGAACACGTGGAGGGCTTCGCACCGGAACTGGCGGTTGTCACAATCGGCGGAGGGGAAGAGTTGGAAGAACCGTTAATTATCCGTCCGACTTCCGAAACAATTATCGGCTATATGTATTCAAAATGGATCAAGAGCTATCGTGATCTGCCGGTCTTGATTAATCAATGGGCAAACGTCGTCCGTTGGGAGATGCGCACCCGTTTGTTTTTGCGAACACTGGAGTTTTATTGGCAGGAAGGACATACCGCTCATGCGACCGCGGAAGAAGCGCAGGAAGAAACATTACGGATGCTGGATGTTTATGCTGATTTCGCCATCAATGAAGCTGCCGTACCGGTTATCAAAGGCAGAAAAAGCGAAACCGAAAAATTTGCGGGCGCAATCAATACTTATTCCATCGAAGCCATGATGGGGGATACAAAAGCCTTACAGGCAGGTACCAGCCATTATTTGGGCCAAAATTTTGCCAAGGCATTTGATATCAAATACCTGGACCAAAATAATACGTTGCAATATTGTTGGACGACCTCGTGGGGACTTTCAACCCGTTTCATCGGCGCAATTATCATGACTCACGGCGATGATCAAGGCTTGATTTTGCCTCCCAGATTGGCTCCTTACCAGATCGTTATCGTGCCTATTTACAAAAATGACCAAGAACGTTCGGTTGTGATGGAATATATCGAAAAAGTGCAATCCCAACTAAAAGGTTTTCGATACCGGTTGGATGATCGAAGCGAATTAACTCCCGGATTTAAATTCAACGAATGGGAATTAAAAGGTGTCCCTCTGCGCTTGGAAATCGGGCCAAAAGATGTGGAGAAACATGCGATTATGGCAGCCAGACGGGATATCCCGGGAAAAGCGGGAAAGATCTCTCTTTCAATCGAGAATCTGGATCTGAAAATAGAAAATCTGCTGAATGAAATTCAACAGTCTTTGCTTGAAAAGGCTACGGAATTCAGAGATCAAAATATTCATTTTGCCGATTCATATGATGAGCTGAAACAAATCGTTGAGAATGGCTGGGCGGAAGCTTGGTGGTGTGGCTCGGCGGAATGCGAAGCCAAAATAAAAGAAGAGACAAAAGCCACCACCCGCTGCATGCCGCTGGATGAAAAAATACGGGGAAAAGGAAAATGTGTCTATTGCGGTGCGGAAGCGGAGAAAAGAATTTACTTTTCCAAAGCATATTGATAGAACATCACATGCAATTGAGGGAACCCCGATATGCCCGCCGTAAATCTGTTAAATTTACGTAAGGAAATAACTTCCCTGCTTTGGGAATTTACTGATCCGGAATCATTCCGGGATAAATTGGCGCAATTGCTCGATCATTATCGGATTATGTCTTTTCGATCGGGCTCCGGTGTCTTAACTTCTTATCAGACACCGGAACTGCATGTTCCTCAACTCGTTCTCCATGAATTGGAATTAGCGCTTTATCAGACAATTCGGGAACAACCTCAGGCTGCACTGACTCTTTGCGATTCGCTATGGAATGATGTGAACCTGGAGATGCATACCATTGCGACCCGAATGTTGGGGCAAATTCCGATTGAATATATGGATCAGGTTTTAACTCGTATAAATGAATGGACCCAAAAAGGATTAAAGCCTTCCGAACTGAAAGTCTTTTTTCGGAATGCAGCCGGTCTGATCCGACAAAAGCAACCGGAAAAACTGATGAGATCAGCTCAAGACTGGTGTGCGGAACCCGACAATAAAAACCGGGAACGCGGGATCCAATTATTGATTTATTTGGTTGAAGATCCGGCATTCATTAATCTTCCGGCAGTCTATACTGCGCTGGAAAAGATGCTTCCGGATGCCGACGCCGTCTTACAACCCGATTTAACCGAATTGATCGGTTTGTTATTGAGCCGATCCGAAATTGAAACCTCTTTTTTTGTTCGCCAAATGTTGGAAAATCCGGACAGCGGAAAGATTATTCGCCGGATCGCACGAAAGTTACTTCCAAAAATTCCGGAATCTTCCCGGGAATCGATCCAAAATCTTTTAAGGACTTCGCAGAAAGAGAATTGAGTTTACCGGGATCATCGATTTATAAAAAGATCGATAATTAATGGTAGAATTTTGTAAAGACTTGTCCGAATTCAGGTAAATGCTTGAATTTTTGGAGACATGCAAAAAATTAATCAGAGGAGCATTGTCATGGCTTTAACGAAGGAAGAAAAAGCAGAAATATTTAAAAATTTTGGATTGCATGAAGGTGATACAGGATCTGTGGAAGTACAGATTGCCATGCTTACCAAAAGAATCGCCGATTTGACGAATCATCTTAAAACAAGCAAAAACGATGAGAGCTCACGTCGTGGATTGCTGAAAATGGTCGGTCAGCGTCGCCGGTTGTTAGCTTACCTGCGAAAAAACGATTATGCAAGTTATGTGGCCTTAAATGAAAAATTAGGCCTGAGGGTTAAATAACGAATCAGCGAGTCAGAGAGCAGGTGGATTGAAATCATCTGCTCTTTTTTAAAAAAGAGGTATAAACCTTTATTATTTATCAGTATTCACCATGGTTAGGCATTGAAAAAAGATCAGAATCAAATCATCTGCTGAAACCAAAAAAAAATGGGAAAGCAGATGTTTTTCTTGTTTTTTTTCAGTCCCTGGCCTGGTGAAAGAAATGGAACAAGAATGAAACCAGAAGTAAAAAGATATACCGCCGAAGTGGGCGGTAAAACCATCACGTTTGAGACCGGAAAATTAGCGGCTCAGGCAGGTGGTGCCGTAACGATTCAATTAGGTGAATCGGTTGTATTTTCCGCAGCTACGATGGGGGACGAAGTTCATGAAGAACAGGATTTCTTCCCATTGACCGTAGAGTATGAAGAACGAATGTATGCCGGAGGTCGCATCCCGGGTTCTTTTTTCCGGCGTGAAGGACGTCCCGCCGGTGATACAATCCTGATCGGCAGATTGGTCGATCGTCCGATCCGGCCTTTGTTTTCACAAGATATTCGAAACGAAGTTCAGGTTATCCTCTATAGCCTCTCCGCCGATTTTGAAAATCAACTGGATATTTTGGCGATCAATGCCGCTTCGGCATCTCTGGCTATCTCGGATATCCCATGGGACGGACCGGTCGGTGCCGTCCGTGTCGGATTGATCAACGGCGAATATGTGATTAACCCGACTTTTCAGCAAATGGAAGATTCGGATTTGGATCTCCGAATTGCCGGCACGGCAGATGCCATTTTGATGGTAGAAGCCGGGTCGAATGAAGTCAGCAACGAGGCGATGGTCGGAGCGATCGAAGCCGGTCATCGGGCAATCCAACCTCTGATCGAAGCTCAATTGAAAATGGCTGCGGAAGTGGGCAAACCCAAGCGCGAAGTGAAACGCTCCTGCATTCCGCAGACTACGGTCGATACGGTTTTTGAAAAATATAACCAATCGATGGAGACTTTGCTGGATGCGCCACATGACAAACATGAATTGGCTGATCGGCTTGCCGAGTTGAAAGCCGATGCGGTTGAATTTTTTGCCGGCGAAGATTCGGAAAAGCAGTCAGAATATGGAAATGCTTTCGAAGAAGCTTACCGCAAAGTCATCCGAAGCCGTATCTTGGATCGACATCTTCGACCGGACGGGCGTGCATTGAATGAAATTCGTCCGATTTGGTGTGAAGTGGATGTTTATCCGCGAGCTCACGGTACCGGCTTATTTACCCGCGGAGAAACTCAGGTGTTGACCAGCGCCACGCTGGGTACACCGCGAGATGCACAGGAAATTGATTCACTCTCACCTGTGGAAAATAAACGGTATATTCATCACTACAACTTTCCGCCGTTCTGCACCGGTGAAGTGAAGAGGCTCGGCGGGCAGAGTCGACGCGAAATCGGACACGGTGCATTGGCAGAACGGGCGCTTGTCCCCGTTATCCCTTCCGAAGAAGATTTTCCTTATACCATTCGCTTGGTTTCCGAAGTGATGAGCTCCAACGGTTCCAGTTCGATGGCATCGGTCTGTGGATCTACATTGGCATTGATGGATGCGGGCGTTCCGATTAAAGCACCCGTCACCGGTATAGCAATGGGGTTGATCAAAGAAGGGGACGATTATGTAATTCTTTCCGATATTCAAGGTGCCGAAGACCATTTGGGAGATATGGATTTCAAAGTCGCCGGAACCGAAAAAGGAATTACCGCGCTCCAAATGGATATCAAAATCCGCGGAATTACGACCGAAATAATGCGTAAAGCGTTGGATCAGGCAAATGAAGGTCGTCATTTTATCTTGGGTAAGATTCTGGAAGTGATTCCCGCTCCCCGCAAAGACTTGAAACCGCATGTTCCGCGATTGATCACGGTACAGGTTCCGATCGATAAGATCGGCGCGATTATCGGCCCCGGGGGAAAGAATATTCGCACATTGCAGGAAGCAACGAATACAAAAGTGGATATCGATGAAAACGGGTTGGTTTATATTTCCGCCACAAATGTGGGAGATTCGGATGCCGCTCGTGATCAGATTCTTTCCATGATCGAAACCGCGATCGTCGGCAATATCTACACCGGTAAAGTAGTGCGTGTTACCGATTTTGGCGCTTTTGTTGAGATTCTTCCCAATACCGACGGCATGGTCCATATTTCGCAGTTGGATTCCGAACGAGTTAATAAAGTGGAGGATATTGTCAATGTGGGCGATGAGATCACCGTCATGGTGACTGGTATCGATGAAAATGGTAAAATTCGCCTTTCCCGCCAAGCCGTTTTGGAGGGGTGGACTTTGGATCAAGCGGTTGCGGCCGATTCCAAAAAGCCTTCTTCCGGACACCGTCCCGGTAACAGTGATCGCAGCAGGCACAACAGCGACCATAAGAGCGGGAATCGTGGTGATGATGATCGTCGACATAGCGGCAGCGGATCCTATAAGAAACAACGCTGATTCATTTTTTCAAAAGCAATCATATTTTTGAGCAACCTTTCAAAAAGAGGTTGCTCTTTTTTTTATTTGAAGGGTATGATTTATAAATAATAGAATTTATGTCGGATGGAGGGCCTATGAAAAAGTTATCCGCGGGGAATCTGTTCTGGAATCAGACAATTGAACCCTTTGCCTGTTTTAATCCGCTTCAAAATGATCTCGAAACAGATGTTTTGATTATCGGTGGCGGAATGAGTGGAAATCTCTGTGCACATGAAATAGCCGGTCGCAATCATTCCGTTGTTGTTTGTGAGAAAGATCAGTTAGCGATGGGTAGCTCTTCGGCAAGTTCCGGAATCCTTCAGTACCTGAATGATGAGATGTTATATCGACTGATTGAATCAATCGGAGAAAAAAAAGCCGTGCTTTTTTATCAAATGTGTCTTGACAGTATGAAAGATTTGATTAACCTCAGCCGAAAAATGGAACAATACGGAGGATTAATACCGCGAAAAGGGGTCTTTTTTGCGAGCGCCAAAGAAGACGTCCCCGAACTCGATAAAGAATACAAAGCCTTATCCGATCATTATTTTCCGGTTTCTTATTTGGATCATGCCGAGTTGATGCGGATTTACGGTATTGACAGACCTGCCGCGCTCGAAACGTCGATGAATGCGGAAGTGAATCCCTATCAGTTTTTGCAGACATTAATGAAACTGAATGTTTCTCTCGGAGTTCAATATTACGAAAAAACCGGAATAAAGAAAGTGAAAACGGATAAGGACCAAATCATAGCAACAACAAAGAACGGGAACCGAATTCAAGCAAAATATGTTGTTTTTGCGACCGGATGTTCGGTTATTTACCCGGAATTAAAAAAGAAAATGAAAGTTGTAAATACTTATACTTTTGCTTCTTCGGTTTCAAAACGACCGCTCTGGCAAGATCACGTATTATTCCGCGAGACACGACCTCCTTATTTATTTTTCCGCATGACGGAAGACAATCGGGTGATCGCGGGAGAAACGGATAAAAAGGCTGACTCGCCGGAAAAAAAGAAAGGTGCCATAGATAAAAGAAATCGGGAGATTTTGGAACGGGTGCAGAGTTTGATGCCAAATTTAGATGTCAAAGTCGAATACAGTTGGAACACGCTATCCGCCGATTCCAAAGATCATATTCCCTTCATCGGTCCTTCAAAAAAGGATCCGCGCCGGATCTATCTGATCGGTGTCGGCGGAAATGGTCTTGTCCACTCGATGGCCGGAGCAAGTATCATTGCGGATTATATAGACGGAATCAAAAATCCGTACGCCGGTGTGGTAAAAGCAAAGCGAAAATAGATCCCGCCTTTGATTTTTTCTGAGTATCCGTTCCGTTTTTGCCGGCTGCCCGGGGGAATTTATTTTAAGATTGAGACCGGAGTCTTTTCCTTAATTCGTTACGCAGAATTTTCCCGGCCGGATTTTTCGGTAAAGCATTGACGACGATGAATTGTCGCGGCGTAGCTTGGGTCGAGAGACGGGTAGTTACGGCAACTGCCAGACGGGTCTCGAGCTCGGATGTCCATTCCACTCCCGTCTTCAATACAATAAATGCAGCTACTTTCTCATACAACAGCGGATCCGGCGCAGCCACCACACCCGCTTCGGCAATTTCCGGTTGTTCGAGCAACACACTTTCCACTTCAAAAGGGCCGACTAAATGTCCGGAAGTGTTGATAACATCGTCATCCCGCCCGACAAAACAAAAATATCCGTCCATATCCTGAAAAGCCAGATCTCCGGTTTGGTAATAGCCGTTTTGAAATTTGGAGAGATATGCATCATGCTGACCGAAATAATCGGTAAAACAAGATTGCCAACCGGCTTTGAGACAAAGTCTCCCGACTTGACCCGCCGAACACTCTTTCCCCTGCTCGTCCAGGATGACGGGTAATGCGTCATCCACCGGCATGCCCATGTAGCCGGGTTTAATTAATTTACCGGGAAGATTCGCAATACGGATCGTGCCGGCTTCCGTCTGAAACCATGTATCGCGGATTTCACGTTGAAAGATCTCTTTCCCCCAATAATAAACGGCGGGATTCAGCGGTTCGCCGATACTGAATATTTCCCGTAAATTGCTGAAATCAAATTTTGTAAAAAATTCAATCGGTTGAGTCATCAGAGAACGAAAAGCGGTCGGCGCCGAATACCAAACAGATACTTCCTGATTTTGAAGAATGGGCATCCATCGTCGGGCATGGAAATTCCCGCTGTATTGAACGGATTCCACTCCGGCAATCAAAGGGCCGATCACACCGTATACGGTGCCGGTAATCCAAGCCGGATGCGCGGTACACCAATAAATGTCATCGTTCTGAACCTGGAGCACGTTTTGCATGGAACGCAATATCGATTCGGCACATCGATGGGTATGAACAACCGCTTTCGGAAATCCGGTCGACCCCGAGGTAAAGACAATAAACGCCGGATCGGTTTCAATGGCCGGATAAAGCGGAAAAGAGTCATTGGTTGTGCTTTCCCGATGAAACAAAGCCATTCGAGTGTCCGGTATACCGGAGGGTTCTTCGAGCAGAATTATTTTTTTCAGCGAGAAACATGACCGAATCGCACCGACATTCTTTTCATTCCAACGATCGGTAATGATCCAATCCGCCCGACCGGATTGTAAGCGGGCTCCGAGGGCATCTGAGCCGAAATCAGGGAATAGGACACAAGGAACCGCTCCGCATTTTAAAGCGGCCCAGAAGAAATACCAAATTTCGATAGAACTCTCAAGGAAGATAAAAACATGGTGTCCGGGACGGCAACCCAGTTGTGTCAGATAGATTGCCCGATTGTTGCTTTCGTTTTCGAGCATACGCCAGGTTATCGGTGTCATATTCAGATGACTGTCTACCCAGCGAATTGCCGTCGTATCCGGATTTTTTTCTGAAAGTGTTCGTTCATAAAGAGAGAGAATTGTTTCCATAGTTCGCTTCTTTTTGAATTAATTTATCGATTTAATCTCCTTCCGATAATTGGACAAAACTAACGAATATAAATTCACGGGTGTGGGATAATCGATCTGCAGTTATTGTAACGGATAATTTCATTTGCCCCATTTCGATCGGAATATTTTCTGATTAGAAGAAAATTTTTGCCAACAGGTATGCTCGTGCAATTTTCCTTGCCCTTGGGGGGAGGGTCAGGGTGAGAGAGGATTCTGCGCAGGATGTCGGGGCTGCCGACGTTTTTCCCCTCGCCCTTGGGGAGAGGGTCAGGGTGAGGGAGGATTCGGAGCGGGACATCGTGAACACCGATGTTTTTCCCCTCGCCCTTTGGGAGAGGGTTAAGGTGAGGGAGGGTTCGGAGCGGGAGGTCTGGACCGCCGATGTTTTTCCCCTCGCCCTTGGGGAGAGGGTTAGGGTGAGGGAGGATTCGGAGCGGGACGTCGTGGCCGCCGATGTTTTTCCCCTCGCCCTCTGGGAGAGGGTCAGGGTGAGGGAGGGTTCGGAGCGGGACGTCATCCCATACGGATGCCCTTTCGGGCATGGTTACAAAGAAGGGTCGGTTTGGAACCGACCCCTACGATATTTTTCTCAACCATGGGATGTCGGGATCGCCGACGTTTTTCCCCTCGCCCTTGGGGAGAGGGTCAGGGTGAGGGAGAATTCGGAGCGGGACATCGTGTACACCGATGTTTTTCCCCTCGCCCTTGGGGAGAGGGTCAGGGTGAGGGAGAATTCGCAGCGGGATGCCGTCCCATACGGATGCCCTTTCGGGCATGGTTACAAAGAAGGGTCGGTTTGGAACCGACCCCTACGATATTTTTCTCAACCACGGGACGTAGGGGACGTCGACGTTTTTCCCCTCGCCCTTTGGGAGAGGGTCAGGGTGAGGGAATAAAATTGATCCTTGTTTTGTTCAACACGGGACGTAGGAGATAACGTCCTCTACGGATGCTCTTTCGGGCATGGTTAAAAAAAGGGTCGGTTTGGAACCGACCCCTATGATATTTTTCTCAACCACGGGACGTCTGGGACGCCGACGTTTTTCCCCTCGCCCTTGTGGGAGAGGGTCAGGGTGAGGGAAAATTCGCAGCGGGATGCCGTCCCCGACGGATGCCTTTTCGGGCATGGTTACAAGAAGGGTCGGTTTGGAACCGACCCCTACGATATTTTGTTCAACCACGAGACGTATGCGCCTCGTAAATTCAATGAGCTTTGCAAGGACGGCGTCACCTACGGATGCCTTTTCGGGCATGGTTACAAAGAAGGGTCGGTTTGGAACCGACCCCTACGATATTTTTCTCAACCACGGGACGTCCGCACCTCGTAAACTCGGCGTGCTTCGCAAGGACGGCGTCCCTTACAAGTATATTAAGCATTTTTCAATCAACCTCTGCATAATCAAGAGAATCGAACCGACAAATCCTGAGCTTTTGGACATTTCCGATACAAATCCAAAAAATCCACGCCGTTTTTCGAACACCCTCCATCTCTCGGTTTCAAAGAATCCCTTTATAATGATAAAGAGCAATGAAAAATGAAAAAATTAAGTATCCGGTACCTCCTTATTTTGATAATTTGTTCCGTTACTATTTTTTTCAATCAGAATAACGTTTTTGCGGAACAATATGATGTGGATACCGGATTTCGGACCGAAAAAGATGGGTTCGGTTTTGAGAATTACGGAAACGTCGGTTGCTTGGATAAGGCATGTCAGCAGACATTCCCGATTGAAAATTTGACAGCCGTTGAAATGCGTCGATTATTTGGCGATCGCGTTTGTCGGAAAATTCAAACCGACGGCAGCTGTGAACTTTATAAAGTTGCGGAACTCTGGATGAATAAAGTCAATCGGGCAATGTCCGGCGGACATTGTGAAGGAATGGCTGTCCTGAGTACATTGTTCTATGCCGGCGTCTTGGATCCCAATATTTTTGGCAGCCATTCGGTTAACCAATTAAATTTAGTCGGGAATACATTGTTACAAAGGGAAATCGCCTATTGGTTTGCAACCCAATGGTTTATGGATGATTACATGATTGAAAAGGACCCGGTCTCACAATTAAAAATCTTGATTTCTGCCTATAAAGAAAATCCGCGATTATTGATTCCGATCGCAATCTATCAAAGAAACTACAGCAAGGGTCACACTGTGCTCGCTTATGCGATCGAAGATAAAGGGAATGGAATTTATTGGCTGGAAGTATATGACAGTAATTACCCGAATCAGGAAAAGCATATGATTATCGACGTCTCGAATAATTCATGGACCTATACAACCCTTTCTTTCCCGGATCGATCGGAAATTGTTTATGAAGGGATCGGTAATTCCAATCCCTTTCAATTGGCTCCCATCAATTCACGACTCAAACAATATGTCTGTGATTTTTGTCCGGTCGTTTCATCCGCACAAATCACCCAGCCCGAGCCGGGATTCAATCGTTTAACAGTTGATTCTGGAATTAATGTGTATATTGAAAATCCGGAAGGGCAAAAAACGGGATACGACTGGAAGACCGGAAAAACGTATGCGGAGATTCCCGATTTGGAGATCAACCGGACAATGCGGCAGACTTCAGCCCAATTACCGGTAAATCTTCCTTACTATCTGTGGTTGAACGCCCCTGATCTGCATAGTTGGGCAACGTTTGATGTCAGCTTTACTTCACAAGGAACCGTTCTCTATTTACAGAATGTATTGGAATCTTATGAGTATCCGAATATCATTTACAAGCCGGGAGATTCTAAACAAGAGGAGAATTCCAATACCGAGACTTTCGAGGTGGTGGCTTTTCCGGACCGTTTACCGACTGTTCAATTCGTGATCAGTAATGAACAGGGAGAATGTCGTTTTGATTTGAATATTTTATTTAAAGGAATGGTCGACCCCAATTTGAAAGTTGATATTCAAATTTTTCATAATCCCAAAGCAGGTCGATTTGGGATCAATATTTATCCGGCAAAAGATGCCGAAACGGAACAATATCTGCAAAATACTTTTACGATCAGCGGCGATTTTTATCTTTACACAGATCAAGACGAAAAACATATTGCCATCAATAATGAAACGCCGATCGAAATGCGGGTAAACGGGAACATTTCCATCGATTATCAAGCTTGGCAAAAAAACGGGACGTTTTTCATAAATGGTGATTTGGACGGAGATTCAATCGTTGAAATCGCCAAAGAGTTTCAATAAATCGAGTATGTTTCAGACAGAATATTATCCGGAATGTTTGCATATCTCATTCTCGGTCTGAGCGAAACCACTGATAAAACATCGAAAATGAAGGAATATGTATTAGAGAAATATCAGAGATCGTCCGGACGATAAAACATGTCGTAAAATTAAACGAAAATTGATAATTTGATATAATAGAACGCGTATTGGATTTTTTTATCGTCTATGCTGATTCAAAAATACAAAAAAAAGATAAAAGGATAAATTAATTTCAATACGATTGAATGATCGAGGTTTGAAAATGCCAATTTATTCTTATCAATGTGATAATTGTGATTATGAGTTTGATATCTTTCAACATTTTTCGGATGAAGCTTTAACCGAATGTCCGAAATGTCATAAAAATACCTTGCGGAAGCTTTATACACCGGTAGGGATCGTGTTTAAGGGATCGGGGTTTTACGCTACCGATCACCGTTCACCATCCGGAATGATGCCTTCACCGCACGAACATGAAGCGAAAGAAAGCTCCGGATCCGAATCCGCCGAAACGGAAGGTTCGAAATCCGTTGAAAGCTCTCAATCGGTTGAAAAACCGAAAGCGGAATTACACGCGAGCAAAACGAAAGAAAAAGCGGAAGTTAAAAGAGGATAATCCGAGGAAGCTGAGATCGGAATAAATGCTTCCGGGTGGCAGGTGAAAAAGATGGCAAAGAAAATAACAAAGCAGGAAAGAGCGGTACAGGAAAAGAATCGGCAGAATGCCGCAAAGAAGAAGCGCAACAGAACGATAAGCATCTTAGGGATTGTGATTGCTGTTTTGTTGATTTTCTCGATGATCATAACGACGATTCGATTTTAGCTTCTGAGCATTATCAATCCGAATTGATAAACCTCATTCGATTTTGAATGAGGTTTTTGTGGTTAAATTTTTGAGATAACAAAAAAATCTATAGAATATAAAGATTTTTTGAGAGAGATGATAGGATGAAATCAACGGGAACGAATTTGTTGGAATCAGATCGCTTTTTTGAGGAGTTTCAAAAAGCAGTGGCTTATCGCCGGAAATTGGTTTTATCCGATCCCCTGCGGTGCTGTCGCCTGTTTAATGGATTCTATGAGGGAAATCCGGCTTTCAGCCTTGATTTATTTGCAGCTACACTGGTAATTCAATCTTATTCCGAAGGAACTGTTTCGCCCGAAAATTGGCTGGCTTTCATCCAAAAAGCGGTGAATCCGATGATTCCCGGAATAAAAAACGTCCTACTGAAAGAACATTTTTCTGACGATATCGAAAAAAGAAACGGCACGATTTTATCCGGCGGACCTTTGGATGAGCGAATTCGGGAATGGGGTGTGGAATATGCGATCGATTTACAATTGAACAGAGACAGCGGGTTTTATTTGGATAACGCATTATTGCGGAAATGGTTAATCGATCATTGCGAAGGGAAACGGGTATTGAATACATTTGCTTATACCGGAAGCCTTGGGATGGCAGCTTTAGCCGGCGGAGCAACTCGCATCGTTCAAACGGATCTGAATGAGAAATTTCTTAATCAATTTCATAAGACAGCCGAGATCAACGGAGTTTCCGCCGAAAGATATAAAAACATAGCTGGTAATTTTTTCAAAATTATGGCTCTTATGCGAAAAGAAGAGCAACTTTTTGATATCATAATTTTGGATCCGCCATTCTATTCAAAAACACGAAACGGCATTGTTGATTTACAAAAAAATTTTATCAACCTTATTAACAAGATTCGCCCTTTGGTAGCGGATGGAGGTAAGATCATCGCTATCAACAATGCACTTTATGTTTCGGGCTCGGAGATGATGGACCGGCTGGAAGAAGCTTTTGATGACGGATATATCCAAATCGATGAGAGAATCCCGGTACCGGAATCTTTTTATGGCGGAGATTTATCCCGGGCGAAATTGCCTGCGGATCCTTTTCCTTTCAATCACCCGACGAAAATAGTTACCTTGAATGTCAAACGGAAGGATAGCAGAAGATAAAAGGAGTGCTTATGCGGAAAAGAAAATTTCGGAATATTTCTGTTTCTACGATTCTGCTTTTCGGCATCTTCTTTCTGATCGGTTGCAAAGTTCAAGTTTATGACCTTCAACCGGTTATTGCGACCGGTACACCGGTACTTTCCGCAGCGAAAGAAAGTCAGACACTTGTCATGCGAAATACTTCCGGACCTCTTCCCGCCGTAACCAACACCCCGCCGATTCATATCGCTCCGACGCGAATCGGTGAAAGTGTTCCGATCGAGATATTAGAATTAGTGATGATCAACGGAGGGAGCGGGTGGGGAATCGGCAAGGTTGCGAACGGCCAAGATAAGATCATAGTGAAAACAACCAACGGCGGCGCAAATTGGAAGAATGTATCTTCTTCTCAAGCGGTTTATGAGAATGCCGGTAAAAATAAAGAGATATCAGCCTGGTTCTTGGATTCAAATCAAGCCTGGGTGGTTTATTGGGACAATGAAAATTGGTCTTCTACCAATCAGATTCCCGTATGGAAAACGACCGATAGCGGTGGAAATTGGGAAAAATCGATTCTGCCGACAGAAGGATATTCCCTGCAATATTTTAAGGATGTACAAATCCGTTTTATCGATCCACAAATAGGTTGGGTTTTCGCCAAAATGGGGAAAACCGAAGAACGGGAATATATCGGATTATTCACTACCCATGATGGCGGGAGAAGTTGGAACCTGATGGTATCGCCGGATTCCGTAAACTTACCTTCCAAAGGAGGAAAAAACGGAGCTGTATTCCGCAATGCGACAGAAGGATGGATCAGTGGCAGCAATGCCAAAGATGATCCCGGCAGTTTATTATGGCATAGCATTGACGGCGGTAACACTTGGAATAAGCAGGTTTTACCGCAATATCTTGCCGAAGGCATTCCATCGGATCTGTTAAGCAATCGTCAATATTCATGCAGCTTGACGCCGCCGAAATTTGTGGATTATCTTTATCAGTATGCCTGGATGAAAATGGTCTGTCAGGGAGGTGAGCTGGCCGAGCCTCTTGGGCTGCTTTATTGGACCTACGACGGTGGAAATTCCTGGCGGGTTTATCAATTGCCCGCTGCTGAGGGATCATTGGTTTTTTATGGAATTTACCAGGGGTGGTATTCAAAAACGGCAGCACCCGGTTCAAGCTATCCCTATGAAATTTTGGGAACGTCAAACGGGGGAGAAAATTGGAATCTCATTGCGCAGACAGCCTGGAAGAGCAATTTGCAGTTTATTACCGCTTCCATCGGATGGGGCGTCGTCGAATATGAAGGACATTATGCTATGGTGAAAACCGGCGATGGAGGATTCACCTGGGAACAAATTTTTCCGGTTGTCGATCCGTAAATCGGCTTGCGTGGATAGGTAGAATTGCAGGTAGATAGGGGGATTTGGTTTTTCATCCGGTGTAGGGGTCGGCGTCCCGTGGTTGAGGAAATAATGTAGGGGTCGGTTCCAAACCGACCCTTCTTTGTAACCATGCCAGAAAGGGCATCCGTAGAGGACGGCGTTAGCGACATCCTGTGGTTGCGGAAATAATGTAGGGGTCGGTTCCAAACCGACCCTTTTTTGTAACCATGCCCGAAAGAGCATCCATAGAGGACGGCATCTCCTATGTTCCGTGTTTGAACAAAACAAAAATCAATTTTATTCCCTCACCCTAACCCTCTCCCCAAGGGCGAGGGAATTTTGTAGGGGACGGCGTCCCCGACGTCCCGTGGTTGAGAAAAATATCGTAGGGGTCGGTTCCAAACCGACCCTTCTTTGTTACCATGCCCGAAAGAGCATCCATAGAGGACGACATCTCCTATGTCCCGTGTTTGAACAAAACAAAGATCAATTTTATTCCCTCACCCTAACCCTCTCCCAAAGGGCGAGGGGAAACCGGCTCGATGGGGCGGCATCCTTGCGGAGTGCACCGAATATTTTGCAGGGGACAGCGTCCCGCTCCGAATCCTCCCTCACCCTAACCCTCTCCCCAAGGGCAAGGGAAAACCAACTCAATAGAACGGCATCCTTGCGAAGCTCACCGAGATCACGAGGTGCAGACTTCCCGCGCCGAAACTCCTTGCCAACGACTAACGCTTCCGGCAGAATCTTTGCTTTATGGAAAGTATTTGTTTTTATTTTCACAATTTCCTTTTACCACAAAAGCACCTTAATTTTACAAAACCATATGGAGAATAAGTCATACGGACAATTATTTATTCGATTTTTTCAAAAAATTTATTACTATTTATTTTCCTTATGGAAAAATTTTATCTATTCTATAATTTTATTTGTGACAGATCAAGCAAAAAGAGTTCGGCAGATATGGTATACTGACAAGTGATAAATGTCTGACATTTATCGGCAATCTATCAATTACTCTTATCAGAAAACGAATATAAACTTATATCAAACAAATCAAATCATAATTATTTAATGCTGTAAAAGGAGATCGTTAAGGATGAACAATGAAGAAATCAACCCGTTTGAATTAGCTCAGAAACAATTCGACCATGTCGCGGATATGCTTGAATTGCCGGAAGACGTTCGCTCGTATTTACGCTGGCCACGGAAAGAATTTCATGTCCGTGTTCCGCTTCGAATGGATAACGGCGAACTGAAGCTGTTTAATGGCTATCGTATTCAACATAACAATGCGTTAGGTCCTAATAAAGGCGGTTTACGATTTTATGCGGGAGAGACGGTCGATACCGTCCGCGCTCTCGCAACTTGGATGACTTGGAAATGCGCCGTTGCCAATATCCCGCTCGGCGGCGGGAAAGGTGGAATCAATGTGGATCCTTCCACGCTCAGTGAAGCGGAAAAAGAACGTCTGATTCGCGGTTATGTCCGGTTGCTCTGGAAGAATTTCGGACCGAGAGTGGATATTCCCGCACCGGATATGGGCACCAACGCACAAATGATGTGCTGGTTCATGGATGAATATTCTCAACAAATGGGACAGTATGTTCCCGGCGTAGTCACCGGTAAACCGGTCGGCGCCGGCGGGTCACTCGGAAGAAACTCGGCTACGGGATATGGCGTTGTGGTCTGCATTCGAGAAGCGATGAAAAGACTCGGCTACAATCCCAAAGGAATGACCGCATCAATTCAAGGTTTCGGCAATGTCGGTCAATATAGTGCCACAAACTTTGTGGAAATGTTGGGCGGTATCGTCAAATGCGTTTCCTGCTGGGATCGCAATGATAAGAAAAGCTACACCTATTACAAGAAAGAGGGTGTGGATCCGCGATTTTTGATGAGTATCACCGATCAATACGGAATGATCAATAAAGGGAAGGCCCAAGAAGCCGGATATGAGATCCTGGACGGAGATGCCTGGCTCAGTATGGATGTAGATGTACTGATTCCGGCTGCTCTCGAAGGCCAAATCCGAGCGGATAATGTCGAAAAGATTAGTCCGAAGCTAAAAATCCTTGCCGAAGCGGCCAACGGACCCACCATGACCGAAGCAGACGAAGTGATTAAAAACCGCGGTTATTTCCTGATTCCCGATTTTCTGTGTAATTCGGGCGGCGTGACCTGCTCCTATTTTGAAGGTGTTCAAAATGATGCCAACTTCTATTGGAGCGAAGAGGAAGTCGAGAATAAACTGGATGACAAAATGACGATTGCCTTTAATTCCGTTTATCAAATGGCCGAAGACCGCAAAGTATATATGCGCGACGCGGCTTACATGGTTGCGATTCAACGGGTTGTTACCGCCATGAGAATGCGCGGATGGGTATAGAGCCCTAATAATTGCTTGATGAAAAAAAGCCTGTTGCCATTCGGCAATAGGCTTTTTTATAACCAATCCGCTTTTTATGAATTACTGATCGATTGTGACATCCTTTGGCGAGGTTGGTTCCAACGGAATAATTAATGCGCAAAGAATATAAATCAAAACAAAGGGAATAAAACCTGTCGTGAATATTAATACGATCCACGCCACCCGAACGATTGTCGCATCAATTCCGAAATACTTGGCCAAACCGCCACATACACCTGCGATAAATCGATCTTTCTGACTTCGATATAATTTTTTATGTTCCATGTTTTTTCTCCTGTCTAACTGATATACGTATTTATCGCCAGATTGTTTCGAAATATTCCGATTATCATTCGGAATAGACATTTTTCCATTGAGAGACCGCACAGTTTGAATCGCTCCGCGTAAGCAATTCAATGTTATAAAGAAGACTGCGCATTCCGATACTGTTTTTCAGTCCGCAGATCCGATTACCGGACAATCCGATAGCCGGATAAAAATAGAGAGGAATTACCGGTAAATCCTCTGCAAATAATTGTTGAACTTTTTCGGCTTTACCTAAATAATCTTCTTCCATCGGAGAAGCATTCTGAGCGATATTACAAGCTGAATCATATTCGGCAGATCGGTAACCGCCGACATTTAGACCGATCCATTGATTCTCCTCGGTCGGAATTTGGCTGCTCGAGTAAAGGGAACAGGGAGATTGATCGCCGCTTGCCCAAGCAAACATTGCCATATCAAACTTCCTGCCGAACACAGATCCTTCCGGTCCCTGCGCATAGATTTCCGCTTGATCCTCAGCTTGAACGGTTACCGAAATTCCGCAATCCGCCAATTGATCACGAATTAATTCAGCCGCTTTGATTCTTTCGGTAGATTCGGAGGTTTCTAAAGTGACGGCAAATTCTGTTCCGTCCGGAACCCCCTCCACACCCGAAGAGACACGCGGTGTAGTCGAATCCCCGTCCGAATCGATCCATCCGGCATCTTCCAGCAAAGCCCGACCTGCTACCGGATCGAATTCGGTATCAGTCAGATTTCCGGCAAACAGGCTGTGTTGCGAAGGATAAAACCCCTGAGGAATTTCACTCTGACCATATAAAACCTGTCGAATCAGTGCTTCGCGATCCAAACAGCGGGCGATCCCTTTTCGAACGCCTACATCGGCAAAATAACCGAACCCTTTTTGATTAAGAGGAGCAAAGTTCAGTGTGAGTTGTTCCCACACTGTTTGAGGTTGGATATATGCGGAAATTTTTCCGTCCCGAACATCTTCAAGGATCGGTTCTAAATTCGGCAGAAGATCAACAGACGTATCAACAATATCACAGCTGCCGCTTTTTAATGCCGCCAGATTATTGTCACCGGCTTTTCCATAAAAATGAAATACCACCTTATCAAAAAAAAGAGCCACACCGGTCTCGGTATTCCGATATGACGCATTTCGAACAACGGTTATCTGATCCCCCGGATTCCATTCCGCTATTTTGTAAGCACCCCAACCGATCGGTGTCCGGTTGATTCCTTCGTCAACCAGGATATCTGCCGCTTTCATATTTCCCATCACGTGTTCGGGCAACGGCAACCAGAACACATCTGAAGCCTTTTGCGGAATAAAACCCGGAACTCCCTGCCAGACAACCGTTTGATCATCAGTCGCCTTATAGCTTTTCGTCAGGTTGAACATTTTTTTTGAACCGGGAATTGCCGGATCACCGGCCAGTCTCCATGAATAAACCGAATCCTTTGCTGATAATGTTTCACCGTCCGACCATAAAATACCGGATTTTATTTTATATGTAATCGTCGCTTGATAGAAGCTCAGTGGCGTAACTCCGTCCCATTGAACCGTGCAAGCATCGGATCCGCAGACATTTTCCCCATTGGCCGGAGTCACTTCCATTCCAGCGGCAAGGGCGACTGCCTCTCCTCTGGAATTCATCACGATATCGCCTTCCTTTGCCTGGACTTCATCTTTTACAAAATCGACATTTTCAAAAATTACGGGTACATCGCGACCGTCGATCGTATCAAACGGTCCGTCATATATGCTTTCGAGGACCGACCAACCCGATTTCGAAGAATTATTATAGATAAACAGACTACTTGGTTCGCTTCCGAGGCAGACATTCAATACTTTTGAAGGATAGATTGTAGGCTCCGGCTCTTCGATTTCGGTAACAGGTGCGATTGTATCGCTTGCAGTAATCGCTTGCTGGGTTGAAATTGCCATTTCCGTTAATATGGATTCGACACTTTTCTTTTCCGGCGTAACAGTTCCTGGCATTGGAGATTCCGGCGTATTACAACCTACAAAGCATAATATAAAAATAAAAAAAAATAAAATCCGTTTCATTCGGTTTCCCTGTTTCAGTCGAATAACAATCCAAAATGATTATACCTTAGGCGTCATACTATAAATAAGAATGTGGTTTCGGTTATCAAAATTGATAAAGGTCATCCGTGAAAAAAAATAAGAATGAGGTTACGATAGAATATTCGATTTTTTTATCGTAATAAGGGAACGTCGTCCCCGACAAAATGCCCTCGCCCATCGGGAGAGGGTTATGGTGAGGGAATAAAATAGAATGATTCACTTTCTTCGGCACGGGATGTCGTTAATGCCGTCTCCTACGGATGCGCTTTCGAAAATAGTTACAAAGAAGGGTCGGTTTGGAACCGACCCCTACAATATTTTCGCAACCACGGGACGTCGAGTACGTTTTCCCCTACGGACGCTCTTTCGGGCATAGTTACAAAGAAGGGTCGGTTTGGAACCGACCCCTACATTATTTTTTCTCAAACATGGGACGTCGAGGACACCGACCCCTACATTATTTTTTCTCAAACACGGGATGTCGCTAACGCCGTTCCCGACAAAATGCCCTCGCCCAACGGGAGAGGGTTAGGGTGAGGGCAATATAATTCTTCGAAATCAAAATTCTTTACGTTCTTCCTCTCATTTGCGGATCGAGCGCATCCCGAAGTCCGTCTCCGAGGAAGTTGAATGCGAACATCGTAATCGCCAACATGAGTGCCGGAAAGATCGTTTGGTTCGGGTAAGTCCGGACAACTTTAGAACCATCCGAAATCATCGCACCCCAGGACGGAGTCGGAGGATTCACTCCCAAGCCGATAAATGAAAGGAATGCTTCCGTATTGATATACCCCGGAATCGCCAGCGTCTCATTCACAACTAACGGTCCGATAATATTCGGCATGATATGTCGAAACATAATACGTCCGTTTCCGCTTCCGATCGCCCGAGCCGCTTCAACAAATTCCTTTTCTTTAATCGACAGCACCTGACCACGAGTCAAACGAGCCATTGTTTCCCAAGCCGTCAGTCCGATGCCGATAAAAATAAATAACATTCCCCCTAAATTGCTGTCCAACGCGGAAAGGGCGGCTCCAAAGGTTCCCGGAGCCGGATTTGAAAGAGTATTGCGGAAGAAAGTCATCAACAAGATCGTAAACAGCAGGCTGGGAAAAGCATATAAAACATCCACAATCCGCATCATAATATTATCAACTCTCCCGCCGAAGAACCCCGAAATACTGCCGTATATAATGCCGATCACCAAACTGATTAACGGTCCGATGATGGCAATAATCAGCGATACCCGTGATCCGTAGATAATTCGGCTCAAAATATCTCTTCCCACATAATCGGCACCCAACAAATATTTATTCGGATTATCCACCGGCGGTTTTCCGTATGCCTGCATGCCGGGAAACACCTTCATCAGCCATGGCGGTACGGCGTTCTGCTCCGAAAGCGTCTGTTGGGCAAAATCAAACGGGGCTATTTTATCGGCAAAAATCATAATCACATACAGCAAAATGATGATGATTCCGCCGACCAAAGCGGCCCGGTTTCGAATCAATCGTCGAAAAGCATCCTTCCCCAGTGATTCCGATTTCAATGTAATCGGGTTGCCGGCATTGTTCGAATTTTTCAAGGCATTTCCTAAATCAACAGTCATTCATTCCTCCTGAAATTTTTCTCACAGCCAAATTCATTCAAATCGAATCCGGGGATCCAACAAACCATAAACCAAATCGACAATCAGGTTACAAACAACCAAGAACACGGCATAGATCAGGACAGTTCCCATAATCACAGGGTAATCCCGTGCGGTGATACTGTTTACAAAATATCGTCCCATACCGGGAATGCCGAATATTGTCTCCGTGACAAACGTGCCGGTCAACAATGCGGCAAACATCGGACCCAAAATAGTCACAACCGGAATCAATGCATTTTTCAACGCATGTCCGGAGATGATGGCACGTTCTTTCAACCCTTTAGCGCGGGCGGTCCGAATATAATCCTCGCGGATCACTTGCAGTAAACTGGCGCGAGTCAAACGGGCAATGGATGCGGAGGAAGAAAGTCCCAAAGCGAACATCGGCATAATGGCATATTTCCAATACTGCCATCCCCAAGTTTGCGGTAAAAATCCACCAACAAACGGAGGCTTCGACCCCCAACCGGTTACCGGCAACCATTTCAAGGAAACCCCAAAAATCCAAATCAAAATCGGTCCCAAGACGATAACCGGCACGGATACCCCGAATATCGCCAACGTCATACATAAATAATCGATAAATGTATTTTGTTTTAATGCGGCGACAATCCCGAGAGGCATCCCAATAATTACCGCCACGCAAAAAGCCAAAAATCCCAGTTGGATCGAAATCGGGAGCTGATCTTTGAGCATATCATTGACCGTTCGGGATCGTGAAGAATAGGATGGGCCAAAATTCACCCATTTTACATAATAGTTACCGATTTTAAATTTAAACAGGGCATCATCATCAATTGTGTTCGGAAATTTTTTCGTACTTACTTCCGGAATAATTAATGCCTTCACATATTCCAAATATTGAACCGGCAATGGTTGATCCAGGTGATAACGTTTTTCCAAATTGGCAATAATTTCCTTTGGCAACGGCTTTTCTTTATCGAAAGGTCCTCCCGGCACGGAATGCATCAAACCGAATGTGATGGCCGACACCACAAAAAGTACCAATAACATATAAAGAAGCCTTTTCAGGATATATCTACCCATTTCTTTTCCTCCGGAATTAACAGATACCTTCGATCAAACAGTTCATCGATAAATTCTGTCAACTCCTGTTCCTTGTTATTTTATATTGTTTTTGTCATCCATTTAATTATTCAGGTCGATATGATGATGAAAATTTCATTATCATATCGATTTGAATAAGTTATTTTGATTTTTTTCTCTTTCCACATCTCTTAGATGGTTATTTCTTCGTTAAAAGAGGAATTTTCCCATTTATTGAGGGGGCTATAAATTATAGCCCCCTCTTGATCACTGTAAAATCACATTGGATAACAGATCAGATAAAGAACGAATTCTCGCAAATTAAAACCGTTATAAATTTGCTGTTCGTTCCTGACCTTCGGGGAGGATATCCCATTTGTTGAAGGATTCCTTGCCACCCATCACCGAGAAAGTCCGTTCCACATTGATCTTCGTCAACTGTACACTCGTATACCAGTAGATCGGAATCATCACCGCATCCTGCTTCACCAAAATGTCTTCCGCTTTGGCATACAGTTCCGTCCGCTTCGCCGTGTCGGGTTCCACCAACGCTTGGTTCACCAAATCCTCAAATTCTTGGTTGTACCACATGAACCCTCCAGCAGGTTCCGACCCCGGTTTCCCGTCGACCGTCGGATTGCTCGATCCACCGGATGACGCTTGGTCATCTATGAAGTTCGCCGCATCCGGATAGTCCTGACACCACCCCAGCCGAAATACCTGCGGCGTGTCTTTCCCACGAATCGTCTTTAGATATACCGCCCATTCTTGATTCTGTACCGTCGCATTGATCCCCAACACGTCTTTCCACATCTGTTGAATCGCTACCGCTATCTTCTGATGGTTCTCATTCGTGTTGAACATGATCTCTACACTGATTTCCCCAGGATCTTTTATCCCTTTTTCATCCATGTAGGACTTCAGTTCCGCTTTCGCCGCCTCCGGATCATATTTGATCCCTAAATCCGGATATTCTTCCAATGTCGGCGCCGCCAATAACCCCGGCCGGCTGAACCATTGCGCCGGTATCTGTCCGCCCTTCACTACATTGTCAATCAGCGATTGCCGATCTACCGCCATCGATAACGCCCGCCGTACCCTCGCATCGTCTACATACGGCTTCGTCGTGTTGAACCCGTAAAAATAGGTGCACAGGTTCGGACCAATCGACAGCTCTTTGCTCATCACCGGGTCCGCTTTGATTCGATCCATCTCGGATGACGGTACTTCGCTCATCCCTAACAGATTCCCCGCTTCATATTCCGATAATGCCGCCGACGAGTCTAATATCCGAAATACAACTTCATCTATCTTCGGCGCCGGTATGCTCGCTATGTCCGTCGGCCAGTACGGGTTCTGTACAATGGTCAGATGATCATCATGAAACCATTCTTTGACCGCATAGGGACCGTAGGTCTGGATGTTCTCCGGATCAATCCACCGATCCGCCGCCGCTTCCGTGCAGGCATCCCCTTCTATCAGCCATTGCGGTACCGCATAGGTCACCCATAACCCCGGAATCATCGCGTTCGTCGCTATGTCTCTCAAATAGGTGATCTCCAGCGTCTCATCATCAAGCGCTTTTACCCCTACTCCGTCCGCATCCCCTTCTCCGGCAAAGTATTCTGCCGCTCCTACTATGTATCCCGTCTCCATGAACGCATAGTCCGATGCCGTCGCCGGATTCGCTGTCCGCTTGATCGCATATTCAAAATCTTTCGCCGTTACATAGCGCGGTTTCCCGTCACAGTCTTTGACGTATTCTACTTTCCCACTCTCTGCATTGTAATGAACCCACGGTATATCTGTCCGAATCTTGTAAGTGTAGGTCACCGTCCCATCCGCGGCAACTTCACCTTTCGTCACTTCCGTCGCTAATCCGTTCTCAAATTCAGCCGTGACTTCGTCTTGGTTCATGATCCCCGCAAATACCAGTTGGTTGACCTGATTCGAGCTGGTGTCCGTCGATAACGCCGGGTCGATCGTCGGTATGTCCGTCGCCCCTAACGACCACGTCATCACTTTGTATTCCCCGTCATCTTCCCGCGCCACCGGCTCCGCTACTTTTACCGCTTCGACCGCCACCGCTTCCGTGGCCGGTACCTCTGTAGCAGGTACTTCCGTAGCAGGTACTTCTGTAGCAGGCACTTCCGTCGGCGGTACCTCTGTTGCAGGTACTTCTGTAGCCGGTACCTCTGTAGCCGGCACTTCTGTAGCCGGTACGGCCGTCATCTGAGGCTTCCGTTCCTGACCTTCGGGAAGGATATCCCATTTGTTGAAGGATTCCTTGCCACCCATCACCGAGAAAGTCCGTTCCACATTGATCTTCGTCAACTGTACACTCGTATACCAGTAGATCGGAATCATCACCGCATCCTGCTTCACCAAAATGTCTTCCGCTTTGGCATACAGTTCCGTCCGCTTCGCCGTGTCGGGTTCCACCAACGCTTGGTTCACCAAATCCTCAAATTCTTGGTTGTACCACATGAACCCTCCAGCAGGTTCCGACCCCGGTTTCCCGTCGACCGTCGGATTGCTCGATCCACCGGATGACGCTTGGTCATCTATGAAGTTCGCCGCATCCGGATAGTCCTGACACCACCCCAGCCGAAATACCTGCGGCGTGTCTTTCCCACGAATCGTCTTTAGATATACCGCCCATTCTTGATTCTGTACCGTCGCATTGATCCCCAACACGTCTTTCCACATCTGTTGAATCGCTACCGCTATCTTCTGATGGTTCTCATTCGTGTTGAACATGATCTCTACACTGATTTCCCCAGGATCTTTTATCCCTTTTTCATCCATGTAGGACTTCAGTTCCGCTTTCGCCGCCTCCGGATCATATTTGATCCCTAAATCCGGATATTCTTCCAATGTCGGCGCCGCCAATAACCCCGGCCGGCTGAACCATTGCGCCGGTATCTGTCCGCCCTTCACTACATTGTCAATCAGCGATTGCCGATCTACCGCCATCGATAACGCCCGCCGTACCCTCGCATCGTCTACATACGGCTTCGTCGTGTTGAACCCGTAAAAATAGGTGCACAGGTTCGGACCAATCGACAGCTCTTTGCTCATCACCGGGTCCGCTTTGATTCGATCCATCTCGGATGACGGTACTTCGCTCATCCCTAACAGATTCCCCGCTTCATATTCCGATAATGCCGCCGACGAGTCTAATATCCGAAATACAACTTCATCTATCTTCGGCGCCGGTATGCTCGCTATGTCCGTCGGCCAGTACGGGTTCTGTACAATGGTCAGATGATCATCATGAAACCATTCTTTGACCGCATAGGGACCGTAGGTCTGGATGTTCTCCGGATCAATCCACCGATCCGCCGCCGCTTCCGTGCAGGCATCCCCTTCTATCAGCCATTGCGGTACCGCATAGGTCACCCATAACCCCGGAATCATCGCGTTCGTCGCTATGTCTCTCAAATAGGTGATCTCCAGCGTCTCATCATCAAGCGCTTTTACCCCTACTCCGTCCGCATCCCCTTCTCCGGCAAAGTATTCTGCCGCTCCTACTATGTATCCCGTCTCCATGAACGCATAGTCCGATGCCGTCGCCGGATTCGCTGTCCGCTTGATCGCATATTCAAAATCTTTCGCCGTTACATAGCGCGGTTTCCCGTCACAGTCTTTGACGTATTCTACTTTCCCACTCTCTGCATTGTAATGAACCCACGGTATATCTGTCCGAATCTTGTAAGTGTAGGTCACCGTCCCATCCGCGGCAACTTCACCTTTCGTCACTTCCGTCGCTAATCCGTTCTCAAATTCAGCCGTGACTTCGTCTTGGTTCATGATCCCCGCAAATACCAGTTGGTTGACCTGATTCGAGCTGGTGTCCGTCGATAACGCCGGGTCGATCGTCGGTATGTCCGTCGCCCCTAACGACCACGTCATCACTTTGTATTCCCCGTCATCTTCCCGCGCCACCGGCTCCGCTACTTTTACCGCTTCGACCGCCACCGCTTCCGTGGCCGGTACCTCTGTAGCAGGTACTTCCGTAGCAGGTACTTCTGTCGCCGGTACTTCCGTCGGCGGTACCTCTGTCGCCGGTACTTCTGTTGCCGGTACTTCGGTCGCAGGTACCTCAGTTGCAGGTACCTCTGTAGCCGGCACTTCGGTCGGCGGTACAGGGGTTGCGGTCGGTTTGCCGCCGCAAGCGCTGAGCAGCATACTTAAAATCAGTACCACACTCAATAACATTCCTAACTTTCTCGATCTCATTTTTTCCCTCCTTATAAGGAATTAAATGGCTTAAATTAGCTGTAACGCTATTTGCACTGCTTCCCCGGTTGTTTTGCTCAAGCCGTTTGAAGCAGAAAGTGCCGATTTTTTATTTCAGTTCATCACTGAAATGACATGCCGCAAAATGTCCCGGGAGAACTTCCCGAAATTCAGGCTTCTCTTCCGCGCAAATCTCCTTTGCGTATTGACAGCGCGTGCGAAATCTGCAGCCGGAAGGTGGATTGACCGGCGAAGGGACATCCCCCTCCAGAATAATTCGCTTGCGAGTTTCTTCGATAAACGGATCCGGGAATGGGACAGCCGACAGCAACGCTTTGGTATACGGATGAATCGGAGTGGCGTAAAGTTCATTTCGGTCAGCCAATTCGACAATAACCCCTAAATACATTACCGCGACCCGATCGCTGATATGCCGGACCATGGAAAGATCGTGAGCGATAAACAAATAGGTCAGCCCCAACTCTTCTTGTAAATCCTCCAACAGGTTGACTACCTGAGCTTGAATTGAGACATCCAACGCGGAAATCGGTTCGTCGCAAACAATCAACTTCGGTTGCAGCGCCAAGGCGCGGGCAACACCGATTCTTTGTCGTTGTCCGCCGGAGAATTCATGCGGATACCGATTAATAAAAGCCGGGTTCAACCCTACCAGTTCCAACAGTTCTTCCACCCGTTTTAATTGCTCCGCCCCTTTATAGGTATTGTGAATTTCCATGGGTTCACCGATAATTTGTCCGACGGTCATCCGCGGGTTCAGGCTTGCATACGGATCCTGGAAAATCATTTGAACATATCGGCGCTTTTTCCGTAACGCCTCGCCTTTCAGCTTTGCCAGATCTTCCCCTTCAAAAAAGACACTCCCGGAGGTAGGCCGGTACAGCTGTAAAATAGTCCTTCCGGTAGTGGATTTTCCACAGCCGCTTTCGCCGACCAATCCGAGTGTCTCACCTTTATAAATTTCAAAACTGATTCCGTCAACCGCATGAACTTTTTCATGACTTCCGGAAAATAACCCTTTATGGATCGGGAAGTGTTTATAAAGATCCTCCACTTTTAAGAGAACTTCTTTTTCCGCCATCAATACTCCTTCCCAGTCTTCGGATTCACCCAACAGGCAGCATAGTGATCTTCTCCTTCAACTTGTGACAATTGAGGATTGCTGTGTCTGCATTTTTCAACCGCGTATTTACAGCGGGGTTCAAACGGACAATAAGTCGGTTTCTCAAGCAAAGTCGGCGGCAGTCCGTCGATGGAAACCAACCTGCGATAACTCATTTCATCCATTCGCGGCAAACTTCCCAACAGCCCGAGAGTATACGGATGTTGCGGCTCTTTATACAGACTCTTAACCGGAGCCGTCTCGACAATATAGCCGCCGTACATGACATTTACCCGATGCGCCAAGCCGGCAATGATCCCCAAATCATGAGTAATCCAGATAATTGCCATGCCGAGTTCATCTCGCAGCCGTTTCATCAACTCGATAATCTGAGCCTGAATCGTCACATCCAAAGCCGTGGTCGGTTCATCGGCGATTAATATCTGCGGTTCGCAGATTAATCCCATCGCGATCATTACCCGTTGGCGCATTCCTCCCGAAAACTGATGAGGATAGTCATTCAATCGTTCCTTGGCGTTGGGTATTCCGACCATCTCCAAATACTTCACCGCCCGCTCATAAGCCTCTTCTTTTCCCGCATTCCGGTGAATCTGATACGGCTCTGCCGTTTGTTTCCCGATCGTCAGAACCGGATTAAAAGATGTCATCGGATCTTGAAAGACGACACTGATTTTGGCTCCGCGAATATGACGTAGCTCTTCGTTACTTAATTTGAGGAGATCTTTTCCTTCAAACAGGGCTTCGCCGGCGACGACTTTCCCGGGAGGCATGGGAATTAACCCCAATAGAGACATCATGGAGACGGTTTTTCCGCACCCGCTTTCGCCGACAATCCCCAGTGTTTCTCCTTCTTTCAAATTGAAGGAAACACCGTTGACTGCGTGAACACTCCCTTCCCGGGTTCGGAATTGCGTTTCAAGGCCTTTGACTTGCAACAAATCGGACATGTATACTATCCTTTAATAAAATTTCGTACATTTCTGATCCTAACGCTTTTTATGGGTAAATCCCGCCTTATAAAGACAGGTGTTCAGGAAAAAATCGGTATTCTTTCAAAATTTTGCGTTGGTACCATTCTAAAAGTATAATTACCTCATACCCAATTGTCAATTCAAGAGGATCAAATTTGTGATCGAATTATACTCCCACCGAGAGGTTTTTTCTCCGGCATCCACAATTGATTCCGAAACGGAAAGGGTACCGGCACAATGATTCATCTTTTTTACTCGCTCGTTAAAACCTCGGAAAGAAGCGAGAATCGCCATGAACAAGCAAAATTGAAGTGCACTTCCAGTCGATTTTCAATGATCGCTCCGGAAAGTGCACTTCTTTTCTGTTATTCGGTTGATCTCCGTTTCATCAAACCTAAAGCAAAATCATTCCTCTGAACGCTTTGCGAATACGATCCGGCGATTCAGATATCCGCCGTCTTCCGCTTCGTTTTCACAGGTGATCAGCACCAGTGTATTTTCAAATTCTTCCGCTTTCTGTCGTACCAAATTAAAGTCATCCGGTCCGAACAATTCGTTGGCATAGACGCTGAATTCCAACAGCTTTCCTTCATTGTTTCGGACAAAAATCCGATCGTTTTGCGCCAGATCTTTTATGAAAAGGAACGGCCCGACTTCCATATTATTCAGATGATTATGTGCCGCGACATAGCTGGTTCCTTCTCCGGGCAACGCACTGCCGCTCAATAATCCCGCCCGGCTTCCCAGCCACTCTACCGCCCAACTGCCTTCTTCTTCGGGCACTTTAACCACTTCGGTTGTGACGTCCAAGATCGGCACTTCAATCTGAATTCCGAGTGTCCCGTATTTCATCGCTGACGGTTGTTCCCTGACCGCGGTCAGCCTTTTCGCAGAAAAACCGGTCGATGGGATTCTTACCATCAACGTATTGGTAATCGAGCAGACAACCTTATCGCCTACTTCGATTTGCACCACGTCCCCCTCAACGGCATCCCCGTCGTTTTTCACACAGGACCAGGTACCCGGGACAGAATCGATATATCTCAGCCGTTTTTCCGAAAGATGGTAAGTCCCGGCTTGGAAAGTTTCGACACTGCTTACGTCTTCCCCGCCGGCAGCCCCCGGACCGCTCAGAACGCCGGCTTCACCTCCATCCGCCTTCAATTCCCAGAACGCTTCGGCTTCGATCCCTCGGAAGGGATTTTCCACAATTTTATTCAAAACCAATGAAGGCGGGATATCATCGTTCGAGATCGTACAAACCGCATCATCGCCGGATGCCAACGTAATTTGATTTCCCGTTTCCCCTAAGCCATAAGACACGGGATTATCCGGATTTTTGTAATCTTTACAATCCCAACTTCGGGGTGCGTAACCTTTTACCTCTGATTCGTTAAGCGTGTAAGTCCCGGGAACAAATAGCTGTTCTTTGTCCCACATGATATTTTCTGGATCCTCCGACCCGGCGGCGGTAACAGACGCCTGAAAATCAGCGGCTTCCATTGTCCCGCCGTTGTCATTGACCACTACCTTTTGCAGTGTCAGAGATGCGCTGTCGACATCAAGTATGGCTTCTGCATCGTCTGAGTTGGTGATTCCCTGCTCGGTCGTAATCGATTCCGCATAAATGGTATTGGTATAAGTGCCTTTCGTCGATGAAGTCACATTTACCGCCACGGAACAGGAAGCCTCCGGTGCGATGCTTGCATTGCTCAATAAAATTGTATCCCCTTCGTCATTAATAGTAATGGAGTATTCATCTCCACAATTTGTCAGAATCGGTCCTTCTGTTAAATCCACGATTAAACCGTCCGGCAGCGTATCCGTATAAGTCACTCCGGTCAATTCTGTTTCAGTATCATTATTGGTTAATGTGATGGTCAATCGGCTGATGCCTCCCTCAACGATTTCATCGGGAGTAAAACTTTTTTCCAGTACCGGTGGTTGAACTACGGTAATAGTCGCATCTGCCGACGCATTGTTGGTAATCTCAACTGTTGGATCATCCGATTTGGTTGCTTTTAGATTTCCTGCGGGAATCAAATTGGAATAGTTCCCGATCACATTGGATGTAACATTTATCGATACACTACATTGGCCATTGATTTCACCTGTCTTCGCCGGAACCGTCCCCCCGGAAATTGAAAAAATGCTTACACCTTCGATTTCCTCAGCACTTACCGCTCCAAGGCCGCAACCGATTATTGGGTCAGGATTTGGCGAATAAAATATGACATTAGCTGGCAATTCATCTGTTAATCCGGGGCTTCCAAGGGTTAAATCAAACGAATTCGGATTAGAAATCGTAATCGTAAGACGTGAGACTCCGCCGGGTATAATATATTCCGGTTCAAATTCTTTGCTGATTACGGCAGCAATAGGTTCGCTTTGTGCAAATACAGAAGCGTATCCGAATATGAAATAGAATCCCGTAATAAAAAACAGGCCAAATGTCAGAAGATAGTTGATAATTCTTTGATTTTTCATGATTTTTCTCTCCGGTAAATTAGAAAACAGAATACATTTCCGATTGTTTCTTTAAAAATATTGCAAGTTATATGCCATTTTCATCGCCCTTTCACCGAAACGGAATTCTCCTCTTGACAACCGATTGATTCAGGTATATATTATCTATACCCCACCCATGTGGGGTATAGGAGCCGCTAAGGAGCAAAATGAAACAAACTTATCACGTCACCGGTATGAGCTGCGCCGCCTGCGCGGCGGCTGTGGAAAAGAGCGTCCGAAAACTGCCGGGGGTGAAACGGGCGGATGTCAACCTGCTGGCCAATAAACTTTCGGTGGAGATCGATCCGGAAATCGTCACACCGGCGGATATTATGCGAGCTGTGGAGAAAGCCGGATATGGAGCAGAACCGCTCGATATAAAAGCGGCCGCTTCGGCAAGCCGCTCGAAGACAGCAGTCAATCCGGCGGAAGTCGAACAAAAAGAGATGAAACAGCGGCTGATCCTTTCCGTCGTGTTTCTGATCCCGTTGCTGTATTTATCGATGGGGCATATGGCGGGTCTGCCGCTCCCGAGCCGGCTGCACGGTCCCGCCAACGCCATACCGTATGCTTTTACTCAATTTTTGCTGACGTTGCCGGTCGTGGCGATTAATCGAAAATTTTATTCATCCGGTTTCAAATCCCTGTTCCGGCGCGCCCCGAATATGGATTCGCTGATTGCCATCGGGACTTCCGCGGCTTTGATTTACGGGATCTATGCCATTTACAATATCGGCTGGGGATTGGGAAATCAAGATTTGGCACGGGTCGAACGATTTCGTTTCGAGCTGTATTTTGAATCGGCGGGTACCATTCTGACCCTGATCACCGTCGGAAAGTATCTCGAGGCGCGTTCCAAGGGAAAAACATCCGAAGCCATTTCGAAATTATTGGATCTGGCACCCCAAACCGCATTTGTCATCCGCGATGGCGTGGAACAGGAAATACCGGTAGAACAAATCACGGTGGGAGATGTGGTTGTCGTTCGGCCCGGGCAACGGATTCCCGCAGATGGGATCGTCCTGGACGGGTCCAGTTCCGTAGATCAATCGATGCTCACCGGCGAAAGTTTACCTGTCGAAAAGAAAAAGGGCGATCCGGTTGTCATCGCCACCGTCAATCAAACCGGAACATTTACTTTCCGAGTGGAAAAAACCGGTGCGGATACCACCCTCGCAAAGATTGTGGCATTGGTTGAGGAAGCAAATTCCGGAAAAGCGCCTATTTCACGCTTGGCGGACAAGATCAGCGCCGTATTTGTGCCGGCCGTGATCGGAATCGCGCTCCTCACCGCCATCGCTTGGGCAGTTGCAGGACAAAGTCTTGAATTTGCGCTCTCCGCCGCCATCTCCGTTTTAGTGATTTCCTGCCCCTGCGCATTAGGGCTCGCCACGCCGGTCGCTATTATGGTCGGGACAGGCAGGGGCGCCCAATTCGGGATTCTATTCAAATCCGCCGAAGCGCTCGAAATAACTCATTTGGTTAAAACAGTCGTATTAGATAAAACAGGTACGATCACCGAAGGAAAACCGCGGGTTACCGACGTCATACCGATCGATCCCTCTTTTACTGAAGGGGACTTGTTATCCCTCGCGGCATCAATCGAACAACGTTCGGAACATCCCTTGGCAAGTGCCATTCTGCTCGAAGCTGAACATCGAAATCTTCGCAAGTCGGACCCCGACCATTTTGAATCCCTTTCTGGCTTGGGCATTGAAGCGATGATCGCGGGAGCACACTATCTGGCTGGGAATTTAAAACTGATGCAGGAGCGGGGTATCGCGGTTGAGGAAATTATCCCTATGACAGAAGCCCTTGCGGAAGAAGGTAAAACGCCGCTGCTTTTTGCCAAAGATCGCCAGTTGATCGGCATCATTGCAGCCGCTGATCGCATCAAACCCACCAGCCGGGAAGCCGTCGCGCAATTAAAAGCGATGGGGCTGACCGTCATCATGTTGACCGGCGATAATGAACGAACTGCCTCCATGATCCAAAACCAGATTCATGCGGATCGGGTGATCGCCGGGGTACTGCCGCAGGACAAAGAACGGGAGGTTCGGAAAATTCAGGCGGAGGACGGAAAAGTGGCGATGATTGGGGACGGAATCAATGATGCGCCGGCTCTTGCCAGAGCCGATGTGGGAATCGCAATCGGAGCCGGAACAGACATCGCTATTGAATCCGCCGATATCGTCTTAATAAAAAATGACTTGCGGGATGCGGTTACCGCCATCCAACTGAGCCGAGCGGTCATTCGCAATATCCGGCAAAATTTATTCTGGGCTTTTTTCTATAATATGATCGGTATTCCAATAGCCGCCGGAGTTTTTTACACAACCTTCGGTTGGAAGTTGAACCCCATGTTTGCTGCAGCCGCGATGAGCCTGAGCTCGGTAACGGTTGTCACCAATGCGCTGCGCCTCAGATCTTTTCAACCGAAAACCCTAAAAGTTCCGAAAGATCATCCCACGGAACAGAGTGATGTTTTAACCGTCCATAAAGAAGAAGGAGAAAGAACGATGAAAAAAATAATGGATATCAAAGGTATGTCATGTGAACATTGCAAAGCAACCGTCGAAAAAGCTTTAAAATCGATTGACGGTGTCAGTGAGGCGGTAGTTGATTTGAAAGCCGGAAATGCGGAAATCAGCCTCTCTAAACCAGTATCCGACGAAGCGTTAGAAAAGGTCGTCAGGGACGCTGGCTATGAACCGCTTGGGATCCAGGCTGTGGAGAAGTAGAAAGTGGTCGCCAACAAACAAAAAGTGATTCGGTTATTGAAGACAGCCCGCGGTCAGATTGACGGTCTGCTAAAAATGGTAGAAGAGGATCGATATTGTGTTGACATTTCCAATCAGATTGCAGCCACTCAGGCAATTCTCAAAAGCGCTAACCGCGAGATTCTGCATGCCCATATACAAGGATGCGTCCGGGAAGCTTTTGAAAACGGGGATCAGCAGCAAAAAGATGCCAAAATTGAAGAAATTATCGCGATTTTCGACCGCTTGAATCAATAGATTTGGTTGTCACGATTTTGAATCACCGCCGGATCTGCAACCTCCGCGCTCCTTTCATGACATCTGCTGGTTCCATGCCGATCCTGCGATAAAATAAGACATTAATATGGATCTCTCAACCTTATTCAACCATAAAAAAGTTATTTTTTCATTGGAGATTTTTCCGCCGAAAAAAGACACCCCCTATAACGTAATTTATAATACGCTGTTGAAATTACGCGGTTTGCCGGTGGATTTTATCAGTGTCACTTACGGTGCCGGAGGGAGCGTCGCCCAACGCGAAAAGACTGTCGAAATCGCCTCGTTGATTCTGACAACCTATCATATTGAGCCGGTTGCCCATCTGACATGCGTCAACTCTGATCGGCAGGAAATTTCGGAGACACTGAGCAAGTTGAAAGAAGGCAACATTCAAAATATTTTAGCTTTGCGCGGGGATATCACTCCCGGCATCCCTCCCAAAGAAGAATTTAAGCATGCCAGCGATTTAGCAAAGTTTATCAAGGAAACCGACCCTTCTTTTAACCTGATCGGCGGATGTTATCCCGAATGTCATCCGGAATGTGAGAATCCGGATCGGGACATAGAAAACCTGAAAATCAAAATCGATAGCGGGGTTTCTCATCTGATTACTCAGTTGTTTTTTGATAACCGCGTTTTTTATGAATTTCGAGAAAAGGCTGTTCAAGCCGGCATCCATGTTCCGATCGAAGCCGGAATCATGCCAATTGTAAATAAAAATCAGGTCGAACGCACCGTAACCATGTGTGGTGCGAGTGTTCCGCCGAAAATGGCTCGTTTCATCAGCAAATACTGTGATGATCCGGTTGCTTTAAAGGATGCCGGCCTGTTTTATGCCACCGAACAGATTATGGATCTAATCGATAACGGCGTGCAAGGAATCCACCTTTATACAATGAATAACGTTGAAACAGCTTCACGAATCAGTGAAAACATTCAGAATATCATCGCAGCCGAGAATCAAATGCCACGAGAAGGAAAAAGCGTTTGAAAATCGATGTGGAATCTCTGGATGAGCGGGAAATCCTGCGGACCATGGGCTACCGCGGAAGTGAAATACCAACCGATTTGGAGTCTCTTATTCAGCGTTGCATCCGGCAAACATTGGATACTATTCAACCCCGAGCGGTGTTTCGCCGTTTCCCGATTGAGAAAGACGCTGATAGCATTCGAATTCAGGGCACAGATCTGATTCTTCCCGGAACATCTATACAAAAACATCTGGAGACGTCTAACGAGGTCTGGTTATTCGCAGTGACTGTCGGCCAGGGGACGGATAAATTAATTCGTACCGCTCTGTCAGAAAAACCGGAAGAAGGGGTTATTCTGGACAGTTGCGCAGCGATCGCCGTGGAAACCGCGGCGGATAAATTGCAGGAAATGTTGCGGGAAACAGCCGAGCGAGAAGGAAAATTTATCACATCCCGCTTCAGCCCGGGATACGGAGATTTACCGCTAACTGTGCAGAGAAATTTCCTGACTATTTTGGATACATCACGAAAAATTGGCTTAACCGTAACTGAAAGTTTTCTGATGGTTCCCTCCAAATCTGTCAGCGCGATCATCGGAATTTCCCCAACCGAGATTCAAACAAAGCAGAACCCGTGTGACGGTTGTATATTACGAACTACTTGTGAATTGAGAAAGGCGGGCACCCCATGCTGGAAATGAAGAATAAAATAACCCTTCTGGACGGTGCCTTCGGCACGATGCTGCAGCAAAAAGGGCTCCTGACCGCAACCGTTCCCGAAGCAAATAATTTGACCCATCCGGAGATCATCACCGAGATTCATCGCGAATATATCCGCAGCGGCGCGGAAATTATTTATGCGAGTACTTTCGGTGTCAATCGCTATAAACTTGAAGGGACATCTTATTCGGTTTCACAATTGGTGGAAGCCGCCGTCAAGAACGCCCAAATGGCGCGTGACGCGGAGAATCCCCAGGTGAAAATCGCGTTGGATTGCGGTCCGATCGGTAAAATGATGAAACCGAACGGCGATATGTCTTTTGAAGAAGCCTATCAGATTTTCGAAGAAATCGTTTCAGCCGGCGAACAAGCCGGTGTCGACCTCATTGTATTCGAAACCTTCACCGATTTGGCTGAAATGAAAGCCGGAATCCTTGCCGCCAAAGAACATACGAACCTGCCGATTTTTGCATCAATGTCTTTTGAAGCCAATGGACGGACATTTGCCGGTGTTCCCATTTCGGCGGCGGCGTTGACGCTCAGCGGTTTGGGAGTCTCAGCGGTCGGAATCAATTGTTCGTTAGGTCCAGAACAGATTCTGCCATTAGCCGCAGAATTGGCAAAATGGACAAATCTACCCATTCTGATCAAGCCGAATGCCGGGCTTCCGAATCCGGAGACTGATCAATACGAAATTACACCCGAGGAGTTTGCCGAAATTACCGCTCGTTTTGCGGATCTGGGAGCCGTTTTTATCGGTGGATGCTGCGGGACGACTCCGCAATATATTTCGGCATTGAGAGACCGGCTCTCGGGCAAACGTCCCGCCGCTCGCCAAGCCGTTCATCGTACCGCCCTTTGCAGCGCGGAACGGACCGTTGAGATCGATGAAGTCCGAATTGTCGGTGAACGAATTAATCCAACCGGTAAAAAAAGGTTTAAAACAGCACTTGCCGAGCATGATATCGCGTATATTCTAACGCAGGCGCTGGAACAGACAGCCGCCGGGGCTGAAATTTTGGATGTCAATGTCGGTTTACCCGGATTAGAAGAAGCAGCTGTGATGGCGGAGGTGGTCGAAGCCATCCAAAGTGTCAGCAACGTTCCTTTACAGATCGATTCCGGTGATCCGAAAACCATCGAAGCCGCCTTACGAATATATAACGGGAAAGCGTTGGTCAATTCGGTGAATGGGGAAGATCGGAATCTGGAAACATTGCTTCCAATTGTCCGAAAATATGGCGCGGCAGTTATCGGCCTAACATTGGATGAAAACGGTCTTCCGCAAACAGCCGAAGAACGGGTAAGAATCGCTGAAAAAATAATCCGTAAAGCTGGGGAGTACGGAATCCCCAAGGAAGATGTCATTATCGATTGCCTGACTCTCACCGTCTCCGCTCAACAGGAACAGGCGATGGAAACGCTCAAAGCCGTCCGAATGGTTAAAGAACATTTTGGCGTAAAAACCGTGCTGGGAGTGTCGAATATATCCTTCGGGCTACCGGACCGGGAGACGATCAACACCGCTTTTCTAACGCTCGCTTTGGGTCAAGGTTTGGATTTGCCGATCATTAATCCGAATGTCCGCTCGATGACCGGTGCAGTGGATGCGTTTAAAGTGCTTTCTGGTCAGGATAAAAATTCCGAACGATACATTTCTATCCATAATCAAATCCAAAGCGAAAAGCCGGTCGTTCCAGACGGCGGTTCTGTCTCGTCAGATTCATCCCTTGAATATGCAATTGCCAATGGGCTTCGACAAATTGCGGCTGAAGCTACCATTCAATTGCTCAAAACCATGGAGCCTGCCGAAATCATCGATCAAATTCTGATCCCCACACTTGAAAAAGCGGGGACCCGTTTTGAAAAAGGGGAAATCTTTTTGCCACAATTGATTCAATCTGCCGGAGCCGCTCAAGCGGGCTTCGAAGAAATCCGCAAAACGATGACGCGCTCTTCACAATCCGATGCCAACCTTTCCAAAGGTAAAATCGTACTGGCAACGGTTAAGGGGGATATTCATGATATTGGGAAAAATATCGTCAAAGTTGTCCTTGAGAACTCAGGTTATCAGATTATCGACCTGGGGAAAGATGTCCCCGTTGAAGTTGTCAGGCAAGCGGTTCTGCGGGAAAATGTAAAACTGGTCGGGCTGAGTGCGTTGATGACCACAACAGTAAAGAACATGGCAGAGACGATTCGAGATCTTAAAAACCATTCGGAATGCAGGATCATGGTAGGGGGAGCGGTACTGACCAAAGATTATGCGCTGTCAATCGGTGCCGATTATTTCGCAAAGGATGCCAAAGCAGCCATGGATATCGCCAAAAAAGTCTTCGAAGAGTAAATCCGTTTGCTCGGGAATCGAAGATCTGAATAAGAGTGCGATTTGTTTTTAGAAAGCTTGAAGAAAGGAGCCCATCCTATGAAAACAGTTCAATTTACCCTTCAAAGCACCGGCCGTTCTCAATTAATCGATATAACCACTCGGATCCAGGAAGTGGTTACAGCTTCCGGTATCCGAGAGGGACTCTGTACCGTCTTCATTCCTCACACCACCGCCGCCGTTACCATCAATGAGGATGCTGATCCAGACGTGATCCATGATTTCTTATACGAGTTGGACAAGATCGTACCATGGCAGGACGGATACCGGCATATGGAAGGCAATTCCGCCGCTCACTTGAAATCCTCCCTGATCGGCGTCTCCGAACAGATCCTTATCGAAAATAGCCGATTAATGCTGGGAACCTGGCAGGGAATTTATTTTTGCGAATTCGACGGACCGCGCACGCGTCGCGTACTGGTTCGAATCGATTCATCCGATTTTTCAACCTGAAATACAGCCGCATCTTAATTCATTCCGTCACCTGCCATATCGTGATTCCTCAGGCCGATCTGAGGAGTTTTTATATCTTCTATCCTTCTTTAAACATGCAATCGGATATTCAAATAAATCATTTATTCGATATATAATTTAAATAGCTGAAATCGGATAAAACACATAATAAAGTGTTCTTATCGGAACGGTCAAATCAAATTCGCTGTCCAAACTATATTAACCGGAATAAGTTCGATCATTTCCGGAATAATCATTTGAATTCAGAAAGGGGAAAAAATGAAAAAAGGTTTATCGATTGTACTTTCGTTCATCATGATTGTTTCACTTTTTATTGTTTCTGTCCCGGTATCGGCTCAAGATGCCGTAAAACTGGTAGTTTGGGAATCTACCGGCGGACCGGATGAATGGATTAAAGCTGCCGGAGAGGCATTCACCAAATTGAACCCCAACATCACCGTTGAATTTGTCAATGTGGAATTGGGAGACACCTCTGGCCAAATTGCTTTAGACGGACCGGCTGGAGTCGGACCGGATTTGTTCGCAGCGCCGCATGACAAATTGGGAGAATTGGTCATCGGAGGTCATATTCTCCCGACGGTAAACCCGGATGCGGTAAAAGAAGCCGTTCTTGCTTCAACCTCTCAGGCACTTACCTATGACGGGGTCATGTACGGTTATCCGGTTTCAGCTGAAACCTATGCGCTTTACTATAACAAAGATCTGATTCCCGCCGAAGAAGTCCCAACCACTTGGGAAGAATTGAAAACTTGGACTGCAGCTTTCAACGCCAAAAATCCGGACAAATACGGTTTCCTGATGGACGTAGGAAACATCTATTACACCATTCTGTTTACCACCATGAATGGAAACCGCTTATTTGGTCCCGATGGAACAGACACATCTTCTTCCTATCTTGCCACGGAAGATGCCATTGCCGGCATGAAAATCTTTCAGAGTCTGCATGAAGTCGTTCCGCTAGCGGCTGCCGATGCCAATACCGCTACCGCCGATGGGGCGTTTGCCGCAGGAAACGCTGCAATGCACATTTCCGGTCCCTGGAATGTAGCCAATTTCACCAAAGCAGGGATTAATTTCGGCGTTGCACCGTTGCCTTCATTAGACGGCACAACTCCTGCGGCATCTTTCTCAGGAACGCGCGGCATATTTGTTTCCGCCTATTCGGAACATCCGGAAGAAGCGGCAAAATTCGCTGAATTTTTGATTTCACCTGAAATGCAGCAACTGCGCTACGAAATCACCGGCGCGTTACCATCCATTCCACTGGAAGTCGAAAGCGAAGCCGCTAAGGGGTTCATCGCTCAACTGGAATATGCATTCCCAATGCCGTCCGTACCGCAAATGGGTGCTTTTTGGGAATCCGGTAATGCGGCATCCGCCAACATCTGGGATGGCGCCGACGTGGAGACCGAACTGAAAGCGCTGGACAAAGCAATCGTATCGTTTGTGGCTCAATAAAGTCCCGATGAGTACAAAGCTCCCTTTCGTCATCAGCTCTGAAAGGGAGCTTCTTTTTCAATAATTTCCATAAGTGTACCGGTTGCTTCGTCGATTTCTTTTTTGATCCCGTTTCAGTTCTTCGTTATTCTGCCGTCGGAAAGGAATTATCATGATAGCCGCCTCAATTTCTCAGGATGGATCTTCAAAAAAAAAGATCCTGATTTCGTCCCTCCTTTTTATGGGATTGGGACATATTCTGTATTTGAAACAGTATGTCAAAGGAATTCTCTATGCACTCATAGAAGTTCTTTTTTTGCTTTTTACCCCGACCGTTTATAAAAAGATTGTCGGCTTAATCACGCTGGGAGATCCTCATCCGGAATTGCCGATTAAACAGCGCGATCATTCCATGTTTATGATGATCGATGGCATTCTGATTCTGGCGGTCGTATTTATTTTTATTCTGCTCTATTACCTATCCGTCCAAAATGCATTATCCGATTACAAAGATTATTGCGCCACTGGCATCAAAGCGAAAAATAAGAATATCTTTGCCGAATTGGGAAATAAATCTTTTCCGATCGTCGGTTTGATGCCGATGATCCTGCTTGTCTTATTCTTTGTCGTCGTTCCGTTGATCTTTTCAGCCTGTGTGGCTTTTACAAATTATTCTGCCCCGAAAAACATTCCGCCCAATAATACCGTTGATTGGGTGGGACTCGATAATTTTCGTGCCCTTTTCGGCGGGGATGCCACCTGGTCAGGGGCGCTCGGTCGGGTGGCCACATGGACATTAGTTTGGGCATTTTTTGCAACATTAACCTGCTATGCCGGCGGAATGATCATGGCGGTGATATTACAGGAATCAAAGATTAAAATCAAACCTTTCTTTCGTTCCATTTTTATTTTACCTTACGCGGTTCCGACGGTCGTCAGCATGCTGGTCTGGCAAAACCTGTTGAACGGATCGTTCGGGACAGTAAATCGGTCCTTAATCGCCTTGGGCTTTCTGGATAAATCGACGGTCATCCCCTGGTTGAGCGACGTGACCCTCGCTCGCTTTGTGGTTATCTTGATCAATCTTTGGGCGGGTTTCCCTTATTTTATGCTGCTGACAATGGGAACAATGACATCCATCAGCAATGAACAATACGAAGCGGCCGGCATGGACGGCTGCACCAAAACACAGGCTTTTCGTTACATTACGCTGCCGCAGGTTTTGTATCAAACCATGCCACTCATAATTATGTCATTTACCTACAATATCAACAATTTTGGGGCTATCTTCTTCTTGACCGGAGGAAACCCAATCGTAGCCGATTCCACCATCACAAGCGCCCGTGGCACAGATATTATGGTGACCTGGATCTACAAATTAACAATTACCTTACTGAAATACAATTACGCTTCCGTGTTGGCGGTATGCATTTTTGTGGTGCTCGCTCCTTTTGCAATTTATAACTTCAGAAGGACAAAATCATACAAGGAAGGAGAGCTGTGATGGTAGAGACTCAATTTGACAAGAAAATGAAACGGGAACGGATAATCAGTAAAATCAATACCGGCTTGGTAATCATCTTCTTGATTCTGGTGACGTTAATCGTGTTGTATCCTCTGGTTTATTTGGTCAGTGCGGCGTTCTCACCGGGAAATTCCATCTCGTCCCTCAATATTATCCCGTTCGGAGACGGGTTTACGATCGAACACTACCGGCGACTCTTCCGAGAAACCAATTACCTGAATTGGTTTAAAAATACACTCATCATCGCCACCGGGACCGCATTTTCAACAGTCGCAGTCTGTGCCATTGCCGCCTATGTTTTTTCACGATTTCGTTTTCCGTTTAAAAAAGGGATGATGCTTTTGCTGCTGATTTTGCAGATTTTTCCGTCTTTTGTCGGGATGGTTGCAATTTATGTGATTCTCCTCCGAATTGGCGGATTGGATACGCTGTGGGGAATGATTCTCATTTATACCGCTGGTAATGTCCCGTATAATACCTGGTTGGTAAAAAGTTATGTCGATTCTGTCCCACGCAGCCTAGATGAAGCCGCACGGATTGACGGTGCCAGCAATGCACGAACGTATTTTCAGATTATCCTGCCTCTGACCAAACCGATCATTGTGTTCCTGGCGATTTCCAGCTTCACCGGACCTTGGATGGAATATATCTTTTCAAAAATGATTCTGCGATCCAATGAGAATCAGACGCTGGCGTTGGGTTTATTCAGTTTTGTGACCGAGAAGAAAAACGAATTTACAACTTTTTGCGCCGGAGCATTATTGGTCGCAATCCCGTTTGTATTCTTCTTTACCCTTACCCAGAAGATGCTCGTCACTTCACTCAGTGCCGGAGCGCTGAAGGAATAAAAAACCTGTCGGGCAGGCAAGGCGGAAAACAATCGTTTTTTTCTTGCCTGCTTTGATGGTCAGCCCTTTTTTAATAAAGTTGCAAAACGTGTTTTAAAATAAAATTTTTTCTCCGTATGGTTCCGGATAGCAACGAAGTTGGGGCGATGCTTCAATAAAATCAAGAATGAAACAGCCAGAAGCGTCAGAAACCAGGAAATATCGCCGCGGGTCAGCCATAAGCCGGCAAATGGTAAAAGCGTAAACGCAACCAATGTCCCAATCGCGATATAATGCGAAAGGATGATTCCAATCCAACTGAAAAATAAGAAAACTGCCACTGTGGCTGGAAAGGAAATTAAGGATGCACCGATAAAAGCCGCGATTCCTTTTCCTCCTCTGAAATGCATCCATACCGGAAAATTATGGCCGGTAACAACCGCAATGGTACCAATCTGCATGCCGGTTTTTCCGGCCAGCTGTATTCCGATCCATGCTGACAAAGCGCCTTTTCCGATATCCAGAACCATCGTAATCAATCCCGGGAGAAAACCGATGGTCGATATCGCATTTGCCGTCCCGGCATTATGCGAGCCGTGTTCCCGAATATCGATCCCCTTTAGCATTTTTCCCAACAGGTAAGAAGGGGAAATGCTACCTAGCAAATAGGCTGTGATCCCGACCAAAATCAAGCGAAAAAGCGCCAAAGAATCATTCATCATTATCGCAAATCAGCCCCAATTCAAGACCGTATTTTATGAATAATTATAAAGGCTTGCGTTTTCCCCTTTTCGGATATGCGAAACGGAATCATATGCCGTCGTTCAACGGGTTCATTCCAAAATCCCCGAGAATCGATTAAGATAAATTTATGGATGATTTTTCGTTTACTTCACAATACTTCCGGAGTTTTACACTTAAACAAGAGAAGTAAAGGAGGAATTTGTCGGAAAAAGTGATAAAAATGTCATTTTTTTGTTATTGGCTATTGTATATCTGATGTTCTATTTAAATAAAGAATAAAATAGAATGGAAAATGAGCAGCCTTCAAGTCTATGTGAGTAGTAGAAAACAATATGCCAGAATCGTCAAATCTTACTGAGATCCAATCATCAAGAAGCCAAAGACCAAAATTTCCAATTTGTGATAAAGACTATCCAAGTTGTTTATGTGTGCCAAATATTGACAAAGCAATAGAAATTTATTTATCTTGTATTGAAGAAAAATTAGAGGAGTTGAAATGACTAAACTTAGTATAGATAACTGGGGAATAATTTCTAGCGTTTAATAATTAATGAATATCAATAAATAACTTCAAAAAATTATTCACTCTTATAAATCCTTCTAAATAACTTTTTTAGAATAAAATAGAAAAACACAAAAAGCATTCCATATAAAACGGGAATAATTATCTTTTCGATAGATGATAATTCTGTAAAATGTTTAATGTAATTTAACATAATATTATAAGCAATTATAAAGTAACTAATAATAGTAAAGATAATCATTCCTACATATAAAAATTTATTAATCCGTTTTTTACCCAGATCACTATTCACAACCTTGCAACCCCAGTCTTCTCCCCCACCATTAACGGAAAAGTCAAGTAAAACATCCGAAAATAATGACACATCAATCTTTTCTTCTTTGTATTTCTTTAGAGAATTTAAATAAGGACGCTCAATCTCAAAAGTTCCGGTTTCATTGTCCATTTTCCACGTAGCAATTTCATTGGGATCACTGACATTCAATTCCGCATAAGTGAAATTTTCTGATTTTGGTGTGATTTTAACTGTTAATTTCAGCGGTTTTACTGTATTACTACCTTGATTAAAAATCACGAAATGAGTTAATACCAAGTTTTTGACTTTATTACCGTTATAGATGATCTCCAGTTTTTTATCTATGGCATTAGAAAAATTAATTTGTGGAGATTGTAATAATCTCTCTACAACTACTATATTACCTCTATGTTGCTGATATTGAAATGCTATAAATCCTAAAATACTCGCTACTACTGCCCCAGTAACCGCCGCGATTATATCTGACATGGATTCCTTCTCAGTTCCTTGGAATATGTATTATAAAATTATATTATAAAATACAACAATACATGGTCTGTCAACACTATCTATTTGGAATCTGATATTTATGCTTATTCCGGCGGACTTGAACAGTAAAACCGGAATTACTTGAACATACAGAC
>ERZ795057.246-NODE-246-length-57936-cov-44.500371_pt1 | contig 57936 bp, 55 predicted proteins | sample MGYA00375141_ERZ795057 | MGnify/ENA primary metagenome ERZ795057 (study PRJEB30186, sample SAMN05720163) | activated sludge metagenome | isolation source: Anaerobic digester | place: Hong Kong | collected 2015-01-26 ...
ATACTATACTCGACAATCTAAATTGTGTAAAGCTTTTAGCGATACGCTATACTAGAGGTTGCTTAGACACTCTTTTACTCCTACCTCAAAGAGTTCCCGCTTAACGTCGCACATTCTCGTACTGTAAACACGATCATAATAGCATGTGTATCGGCAATAGTGACGAAGATGACATGATTGACACTCTTTTCTTGCATCTCCTCTTGCTTCCTTACTACTGCAATACTCATCAACGGTGTTATATACTTCTTTCGCAGCATTGCATTCGGCTATTGTACCATCTGGATTTATAGCATATCCTTGTGACGCCACTACTGGACATTTACTCAAGTATTGCAATGTCATATTAGAGTTTAGTAATATTAATAATGTATCTATATCCCCATTGTACCTCATTCCTTTTTTCTTCTGGTTATACATGCTTAGCACTATGTCTATATATTTATCATGTTCAATTCCACTAATTGTATACTTCACGTTTTTAATTGTATGACGATATTTGTGTAGCCTACAGAAGTTATTCACTGCAATGAGGTCCTGCAGTTCCCCTGCCATGACACTTAGAATTGTCGGGCGGGGCATGCAGTCGCTCAATAGCTTCCTTATCATCTTACTTATTCCGTGCACCCTATCACTACTTATTATATATTTCATATCTATTTCTTTATAGTTTATAATGTCATTAATTGTTAATAGTGTGCCATTTGTTTCCAATGCATACGTGGTTGATCTGCCTCTAAAATCTGACATATCAGTAATCCCACTGATTATGGCTGACATCATATCTCGCTTTGTAAGCGGTTCACCACCTGTAAATGTAATTCGCACTTTCTCAGGATTACTTTTATTTACTATTTCCCTAATCCTAGCTGTGTATTCCTGCGCTGTGATTCTATTTTCTATCGCTCCTGTTGGTAATATATTCCTTGAGCAGTAATCACATTTTATATTACATTTATTAGTTAATACTACCTCTATATATATACTGCTACGATATTGGTCATGTTTTATATGCATAGTCTCCAGTTTATTTGCTATTATTGTATTATATTTATACTCTGTATTATAAAGATTAAAATTTCTAGAATCAAGTAATATTTCTCTTCCATTCCATGCAACGTAATATACACTGTCAGATACTTTTTCTATCCGTATTGTATTCATTTATACTCCTGGTTTAGGATAGATCAACACTCTACTATCCATTTCTGGATACATGTTAAAACAGGCTATGTAATTTTCTGATAGATAAAGCCAGAGGTGTTCAGTTACATCTTCTGCGTTCAATCCACCCAGTTTCAGATACTTCTGCAATTCGAACTCCTTATCATAGACATGAATACTATTATTGTATTGCCTTCCATCCAGAATATATATATAATTACTATCAGCATACAGACTATTAGGCGCAATAAGACTTCTATAAGTTCGACATCTATAATTGTATGCGTATCCTGAATTTCCTCTTGAGGCTAATATTCTGTTGATTATGGCGCTTTCTTCTTCGATTTCTTCTTGTGTACGGTATTTTGGCGCATATTCGAATCTATAAACTGTTTGCATACTATTACTTTCAGCCATAACCACTTCACACACATCCTCGTCAACTGCAGCAAAGTAGATGCTACCAACGCCGTTTGCAGTAACGCTATGCGAGTACAGCGTACTGTTCAGATACGTAGTCAAATCATTTGGATCATATATCATCGTGTCGGAATAAATTGGATACATATTGGCTGATTCTAGGGTGTATGCTGCTATTGTGTAAATACAATACATTTCAGTATCAATACTTTTATAACTAATGTCAATTCCTACATAATTTATGCTATCTATCAGCATTGGCCATAGAGGGACACTATTAGCCTCGAAGTACGTCTCATTAAGAAAAGTTCCATCAATAGTATACCTGCAGACTTTACCGCTTCCAGAGTCAAAGATATAGACTATATCATTTTGGATAATTAGCCCATTCGGGTTGACAAGTTCTCCAGGACCATTACCCTGCAACCCAACATTGCGTAGATAAGCTCCATCAATGGTAAATAGGAAGCAACTTGCAGAAATTCGATCAAGAACACCGACAATACTATCATTGTAAATCACTAGATCTGATATTACCCCTATGCATAGTGATTCAGACTCCGAACATGGTATTACCGAGATTACTGATAAAGTGTCAGTATTCAAACTAAGTTGAAGGTTATCGGCTTCACTACAGCCAAGCAAAAAAACGAATGCAGCCAGATAGATTTTGATGTAAAGGGATTTCATTCTATTCCTCTTTCATAAACTGCTATCCACCAAATTGAACAGCAATTCTTTACAGAGTCTGGTTCTACTTGTATGTCAGTTCCTACCCAGCTGGCCTAGTGCTTGATATAGATCAAGGTTATCTAAAGTAGTTAGTAGTCGCTGAGAATTCATACATGCCTACTCAACCTGAAGATGTCGCATGGATTTCTGCTGATGGCTCATACTGTCTAGCTATACCGCAGGTAAGAGTAATTGCACGATGTCTGTACACTAATGCATAGTTCTATTCAATGCAATACTACACTTTCAATAGTACTATGCTGATTTTAGTCTTCACTTAAATTTACTGCTAGTATAGATATGATGCTTAGTTACTGGTATCCCATAGAGTGTGGAAACAACTAACTCCTTAGCCTTAGCTTTAAACCCCAGTTTTTCTGCAACTGCAATCGATGGATGATTCATTTCATCAACTAAGTAAATAGGTCTAATGGAATTCTCTATGCACCACTCAGATGCTCTACACACAAGTGCAGTAGCATACCCTTTGCACCGATACCTTGGCTTAGTCCCCACCACTATGTTTCCAGCGCAGTTATCTATTTCTGAGATGACTGAGTATGCTGCAATCTCCCCATTTTCAATTATCGCGAAGTACCTTCCTTCTTTTACAGCCTTGAGCCTAGCTTCCCACGCGAGCTTCGCGATCCCCTGCCCACGAGCAGAATACTTCCTATCGAACAACCCTCTAGACTCCTCACTGAGTGTATGGATTTTCACTTTCGAAAGATTCTTTTTGCAGCTTAGTCTATCTGTAGTCATTCGTTTCATTATCATGATATTATATGAATAGCATGGCAATAAATTTAATATGGAATCATCAATGTCTTGCAATAGCATTGTATTTACCTCTCTAGCTGTTGTTGGATATTGCAAATTTCTACATGCATGATAGATATCTGGGGATGCAGAATGTACTAACTTTCCATTCATGACAACAGAAATTAGGTGATGCTGATAGAATAAAGCAACAGGTGCTTGTCTTCTCGATGCTGAGATCATCGCTCCATCCTGCTTAAGAGACTTGCACAAACCTAAGTACTCTCTGTAATAATCAAGGAACTCAATCACGCTTGCTCTCCCAAATGCATTAGCCGATACCTACGTTGCATATATCAGCTGTTGTTAGACTGTATGCTTCTACGTAATGACCAAATGAGGTGGCCTGGGTTGTCAAGAGAGAAACCCTCTCTGTTTAAGGTGGATTTCCTGCCTCTTTCTTCGGCCGCAACGGAGCGGAGGGCGTAGCCCGCAGCGGAGTGGCGGCCGGTTCGTTCTTTCATGCTGATTCTCTCAGCTTTCTTCTGTCTCTGTTGTAGGTCGTTCCCGGGGTCTGCCTGTTCAGGCTGGAATGTCTCCTCTCGTGGTTGTAGAAATGAATGTATCTCTCCAGATTCTCGTAGGCATCAAAGTAGTCGTTGTATTCGTTCAGGTAGACCTCCTCGTACTTCACTGTACGCCACAAACGCTCAACCATGATGTTGTCGAAAGCTCTGCCTTTGCCGTCCATGCTTATCCTCACGCCGGCTGACTTCAGACAGTCGGTAAACCCGTTGCTGGTGTACTGGCTGCCCTGGTCAGAGTTGAATATCTCCGGTGTGCCGGTCTCCAAGGACCTGTTAAGGCATCGGAGGACAAAGGAGGCATCCATTGTCATGGAAAGCTCCCAGGAGACGATGTAGCGGCTGTACCAGTCCATCACCACAGTGAGATAGGAGTATCCGTGCTTCATCCTGATGAAGGTGATATCGGAGCACCACACCTGATCCGGATGGTCTATCGACAGTCTCTTCAGCAGGTAGGGATAGACTTTGTGCTCGTGATTCCGCTTGCTCAGATTCTTCTTAGGGTAGATGGCCTGTATTCCCATGACCCTCATCAGGCGTCTCACCTTGTCTCTACACGCGGTAAAACCATGATCAGGCAGGTGTGCACTGATCTGTCTGGAACCAAATGCCGGACTCTTCGTGTAGATCCGGTCTATTGCCTTCATGATCAGCAGATCGCCTTCTCCGGGATCCCTGGGCTGGTAATAGTAGGTAGACGGGGCAAGTCCAAGGAGTTCGCACTGCCTGGTCACGCTGATCTCCGGATGATCCGGCTCGATTGCTGAGCGCTTCTCACTTGTGGTGAAGTCCAGATTTTTTTTTGAGCCAGTCGTTCTCAATCTTGAGACGGCCGATCTCCTCGAAGAGACGAGTCTTATCGTCTTCGTTGGTTTTCTTCTCCCGCTTCCGCTTGTCGGAGAAAATTCCTGACATCTCTTCAAGCAGCTTCTTCTTCCATGAGCGGATGAGGCTGGGATGGACTTCATAGTGTGAGGCAAGTTCTGCAAGGGTCTTATCCCCCTTGAGCGCTTCAAGGGCAACTCTCGCCTTGAATTCCGCACTGTAGTTCTTTCGCATGGATCTGCCTTTCTCCTCTGATTCTCAAACATAGGCAAATCCACCTTATTCAGCTCTCCATTTTTCTCAGGCCACTATACTACTACTTTGCAGTCGATACCTGCAGCTGTTAGTGCGCGGTAGATAGTGTAACCTCCGGGTCCTGCTTCGTAGCAGCACCTGACACTGCTGCTGGGGCCAAGCTTGCTTATCTGCTTGATAAGCTTGCCGCTCTCCCCGGGAATGGAAGCCAGAAGCTTTGCTGGCTCACGCCCTTCCTCGGCTACAGCAATCTTGATGCTGTCCTTATGGACATCGAGGCCTACATATCTCATTAACACAACGGACCACCCTTCTGGTTGTTGGACTCCAATAAGGGTAAAGTACCCTAATCAGAGGTGGTGGTCCAACCATTATGTCTAGAGGAGGAGTACGAACGCTATTTGAACTATGCGATAGACATGACAGGAAAAGCAGATATCTTATGGCACGATAGTGACATTTATAGCAAGCTCAAGCTGCAGGAAGCACTGTTCCCGGAGGGGGTGGCTTACGACCCGGAAGAGGGGTTTTTGAACCCACCAATATCAGAGGCGTTCAACCTCTTAGGAGTGTTGAACGCCTCTGAATCTTTTCTGGTAGCGGCGAAGGGACTTGAACCCCTGACCCGCGGATTATGATTCCGCTGCTCTACCAACTGAGCTACACCGCCTCCGCTGGAGAACGCAAGCATAAGAACGGGTGTCGTTCTTGTCAACCTTTTTCCGGTGTTTCGGAGGCCCTTATCTTCCTGAGCATGATCCCGTCGCCGGTCCTTACCTTCCTGAGTATCCCCCATCCGATGAAAAGGCAGACCACCCACGCGGTGAGGGAAGCCAGGAGTATCACCAGCAGGATGAAAGCGGGCACCGGGATGTAGTAGCTGAACCAGAAGGCAAGGGCGAAGACCGCAACCGGGATCACTGGAATGAACATGAACCGGAAGGCCTTGTTTGAAAGCTTCATCCTCTGCTGGAACCAGTTCTCCAGCATGGAGGCCATTCTTTCCCGCTCCGCGGTTCGGCAGGGTTCGGTAACGCCGTCAGACATTTTCGTTCAACCTTTCGGAAATGCTTTTAAGCACGGATTCCCTGGTTTCAGGGGAGAGCCCGTGGCCGGATTCCTGAACACGAAGGACCACCGAGACCACCCCGGACCACCTGATTATGCTGGCGGTAACGGTAAAGTCCCTCACCGTGGCCAGGAGGGCGTCCATGTTACGGCAGTCGCCCCTTCTTGCGCAGCATATAAGGGTAGCCACCACTCCCTTCCTGCCAGTGACCTCCCTGAAGGTGAGCCTGGTGGCCTGGCCCTGCTCGGGTATCAGTGCGGATATGGTGTCGAAGGCAAGCCTTATGTGAGCCGCCACCTCCTCCTCGGGAACCGAGGCGCGCATGAAATCCTCGAGGCTGTAGTAGAAATCGGTGACAACGGTTTCAGGGAGGTCCGAAAGGATCTTCCTTATTGTCTCCAGACGGTTCACGTCGTTCAGCCTCATGCCCTGATCGAAGTCCCTGAACTCCCCGAAGCTGTCCTTGACCACCTGCTTGACCATGGAGTAGGCGTCCTCCATCTGATCGAACTGCTCCCTCTCCACCACGAAGTCGAAAACATCCACCCACACGTCTTCCCTCCTGCTGGGGGACTTGAATGATTTAACGCCGATCCCCCGCTGGCTGGACAGCTCCCTTACCAGGGTGAGAATCCTGCTGTCGTGGTCCTTTATGTCTCCCTGGTTCTCGCCAAGGGTGACCAGGAGCATCTTCAGCTCGGCGTCGAAGGTGGTGGCGCTCTCCATGGCGATGTAGGCCTGGTTCATCCCGGTGCTCCTGCACTCCTTTATGAGAAGCGGCAGAAGTGCCCTGCCGATGTGCTCGGTGCCGCCGTAGTGGTGAATGGCGTGCAGCCTGTCTATACCCCTGCTAACCAGGAGCTTCCGCAGGTACTCCCTTATGAGCTTCAGCTCTTCCCGGCTGGCGCTCATTCCGTTGGGGCCTGTCATCTCCACCCTGATGGAAACTATGCCGTCGCTGGTGGTGTACCTGCGCTGATGCCTCACCGTGGCCCCGGGCCAGGCCACCGACAGGGTGGTAATGAGGTTCTGGAATGAGATGTCCCTCTCGTAGCCTACTATGTTGATCCCGGTGAGATGCTCCCCCACCGCGCGGATGTTCCTTATCCTGTAGAAGGGGGTGCCGCCCTTATTCCTCACCTTTTCAAGCAGATCGTAGTTGGTCTTCACTATCCATGCCAGGTCGGCGTGCTTCCTGGCAAGCAGGTACTGGTCGGAGCGGGAGCTGATGAACAGCACCAGCTGACCGTTCTCACCGGTTATCTCCTCGGGTATGTCTCCGTAGTAGATCCTGTCCAGTTCCTCGAGTATGCCCTCGTAGGTCTCGACCCTGTCGGATGAACGGTTCAGCAGGCTTATTATCCCCGCCCTTCCCACAGCAAGCCGCTCAAGCAGGTTGCTCAGCTTGCCGGCATCCTTTCGGAACTTCTCTCCGCGTTCCTGGTGGTCGCCGATTATTATGCCGGTGATGATTATGCCTCTTCTGGCTCCCTTGCGGTCAACGGTAAAACCCTCCAGAAGATCCAGATTCCAGCCTTCATGGTGAAGCTCTCCCAGAACCACTGAAGCAAGGCCGGCCCAGTCCAGTGCGCTTACGCCAAGGAGCGCAAGACCATCGGCAACGTCCACCACCAGTGAGACATCCTTGCTGGAATCCAGCAGCGACATGTAGATGCTTTCCCGGCGCCGGGCCGGTATGACCACCACTGGGCAGGTATCTCCAACGCAGTAAGGTCTTTTGCTCAGCATATCCTTGCCGTTGTCCATTGGGCAATTATGAAGGCTGCCGGGGGAAAAGACCAGTATTGACAGTGTTGGAGAGCATCTAGTATAGATTCCGGCACCGCGGGCGAATAACTCAGCTGGCTAGAGTGCCTGCCTTACAAGCAGGATGCCGGGGGTTCAAGTCCCTCTTCGCCCACCATAATGTCAGGATGAAACCGGGGGAGACATCTCCCGGTTTTCCTATTTCACCAGCCTGAAACCGGCGTACCAGGTCATGTCGCCGTCGAGTATCCGCCTGCTGAAACCGATCTTCATGGCTTCCTCGGGCTGGGCCCAGCTTCCTCCCATGAGTACGGTGGTCGAGTCGGATTCGTCGTAGACCATTTCCGCAGCGTTTCCGGCAAGGTCCTGGAATCCACCCCCCGAAAGGGGATATGAGCCGCAGGGGGCGGTGTACGCGAAACCGTCGAGGTCCCTTTCCTCCCAGGTGTCCAGGGCCATGTAGTTCGCCGGCACCCCGGGAACCTCAGGCGGAGAGAGTTCACCCCATGGGAACTGGTCTGAAATGCTCCCGGTGAGACCCAGTGAGGCGGCGTACTCCCATTCGTTCCTGGTGGGCAGCCTGAGATCCAGAAAAGATGCGGCCTTCCTGGCCCTTGCTGGGCTCACGTTCACCACCGGATGATCCAGGGAATCGTAGAACCAGCCGGGTTCCATGGCGAACCCCGGATCAGGGGGATGGGAGATGCCGGAGCCGTCGGCCAGATACCTGTAAAGCCTGTTGTTCACTTCGCCGCGCATCATGCTGAAGGAAGCCACCTCCACGGTCTCTCCGGCGGAGTTGGTGAAAGTGCCTCCGGGAACCGTAACGAAGGCGGTGTCCCCCGTCTGAAGAGGCTGAGCGGAGGGAATGGTCTCGGTCTCCTGGCCGCAGCCGGACAGGAGAACGGCACAGGTGGCCAGAGCCATCGGGAGGACCTTCATTTTCCGGAGTTCTTCTTTCCCCCTGGAACGATGATGATAGCCGCGGGGATGACAACGCAGTATCCCAGGACAAGCATCACCGGTGAAACGGATATGTGGCCGGCCCTGAGCAGGAACCAGCCTGCGGTTATCATAAGCAGCCCAGCCGCAAAGAGTATGTAGTTCAGTTTTCCGAAGGGAACGGTCTCCCGCTTGTCCTCGGTAACCGGTCCGGTCTTCTTCCCTGCCATCTGATTCCTTTCGATTCTACCGTTCGAGGATATCCTAATCTAAGCCATCGGGTCCCGATTCGGGAACCCCGCCCACCCATCCGGCCTCCACGGCCCGGTTCAGAGCGTCCCCCACCACGAAGAAGGAACCTGTCACTATCATCCTTCCTCCCTCCGCGTGCTTCCTGCACTGGGAAACCGCCTTTCCTATGGGATCCACCGGTCTTGCGTCAAAGCCCTCGTTTCGCATGTAAGACGCCAGTTCCTCCGCCGGCAGTCTTCTCTCGCTGCATGGAGTGGTGGTGAAAACCGGATCGACCACTCCCCTGAGAAGGGATACCATGGTCTTCCAGGGCTTGTCCCCGAGAAAACCCACCACCGCGGGAACAGGCCTTTTCCATTTTTCCACATGGGCTGCCAGGGCGGACATTGACTGGGGATTGTGGGCCACGTCGAAGAGGATAGAGGGGTTGCCGGACCTGTAGTCGAGCCTTCCAGGCCATTTCAGGGTAACAAGTACCCTTTCGTACGCCTGGGCAATGTCTTCCCCGGGTTTGTCGAAAAGCTCCTCAGCAGCTGCCAGGGCAAGGGCTGAGTTCCTGAGCTGGTGCTCACCTGGAAGCGGGCTTCTGGAGACGGGCTTCGGTATAACCCTTCTCAGACCGTTCTCAGAAGTCGCCGATTCCAGAACGGCCTCCACTCCGGGGGTTTGGCGGAAGGCAACCAGCACCGTCCCGGGTTCTGCCACCGCTACTTTCTCGGAAGCTATCTTCTCCCGGGTATCTCCCAGTATCCTGCTGTGCTCCACCCTTACCCCTGTGAAGATGGTCCCGGCTCCCCTGTAGGTCTTCGTGGCGTCGAGCCTCCCCCCGAGCCCCGCCTCGGCGGCCACCCAGTCCACTCCCTTGCCCGCGAAGTGCCAGGCGGCCATTGCGGTGGTGATCTCGAAGAAGGTCGCGGAGTGCTTTCTGAGCATATGGATGTTGTCAGTGACGAACTCCGCCACCTCATCCGGGGTTATCCAGCCGTCCCCGGTGGCGATCCGCTCCCTGTAATGGAGAAGGTGAGGTGAGGTCCCCCTGCCCCATTTGAAACCCAGCTCTCCAGCCAGCGCGGAAAGTATCGCCGCGGTGCTGCCCTTCCCGTTGGTTCCGACGATGTGCACGGTCTTGAACCTTTCCTCCGGATGGCCAAGCTCCTCCATTATGGAGAGCATTCTGTCCAGACCGTACTTCATCCCCATGCGCCGTCTGCCGAAAAGCCAGCGCTCAGCTTCATCGTAGTTCAACTTCTCAGCCTTTCGACCAGCTTTACCAGCGCCGGTCCCTGTCTTTCGCTAATGGTTTCCTGTGCGGAAAGCACTTCCTGGTGGCAGACCGAGTCTCCCGCCTCCACCGCATTGGTTATCAGGGCCAGGGCGAGGACCTGGCATCCAAGGGCTCTCAGGGCCATGGCCTCCTGGGCGGTGGACATGCTCACCGCGCTGCACCCGAAACTCCTTATTAGATCCACCTCGGCGGCGGTTTCATAGGCGGGCCCGGATACGCAAGCGAACACTCCTTCCCTGGGCGAGTTCAGCGTTCCCTCCGCTACCGTCCTGAGTCTTTCCGAGTACATACCGCCCCCGGTGTAGAACGGCGGCACATCGGGGATACAACCTGAAAAGTTGATGTGATCCGTGAACACCATGGCGTCCCCCACCCTGAAGGTGGGATCCACCGCCCCTGATGAGCTTGTAAGAAGCCAGCGGCTGACCCCGAGGGAGGCAAGGGCGGATGGAAGAAGCGCTATCTCCCTTCCGGAAAAACCCTGGTAATGGTGGCGCCTTCCCATGAGGAAAACCACGCTGCCGTCCTGGCTGACCTGCAGCTTGTGGGCGTGGCCCTGGACCGCCGTGCCGGCCATTCCCGGAATGTCCCCGAAGGGTATGGTCCTGCCGTGGCCGAACCTCTCGGCCACCCAGCCGAGACCGCTGCCAAGGACTACCCCGGCCCGGGGAATACGGGAGAGCCTGCTGTTAAGGAAAAGCGCCGCATCAAGGGTTCCTGGGATGGGGTCGACGGATCTGTCCATGGTGATCCCGTTGAGCCCTTCGCCGTAGAAATCCCTCAGGAATCCGTTCTCTGCGAAGCCGTGCCTCCTGTAGAAGCTCAATGCGGGAAGGTTGCCCTCCCTCACCTCCAGCAGGACCCGCCCTGCCTCCATGTGTCTGCCCCACTGCAGCGCACAGGAGAGAAGCCCTGATCCCACTCCCAGGTTCCTCATTTCAGGATGCACGCAAATGCTTATCACATGAAGCACTCCCGGCTCGGAGAAGGTGGCGGATACATATCCCACGGGTGTCTCGTCATGGAAGGCCGCAACGGTTCGAACTGAAAGCCCCCCGGACACAAGGGCCTTTATCTCGTCGATGTTCCAGGGGCTGGGGAAACAGAGCTTCTCCAGCTCGTAAAGCTGTTCTGCATGCTCCATACCGGGAATGCGGAAGCTAAACGGATCCAATTCCCACCCTCTCATTGAAGCCCCTCAGATACAGGGGTTCGATGCATTCCTGAAAACCCAGGCTTTTTGCGATGGTTGCCGCGGCAACCGCAACGGCGGAGGGACGGGGGGTATCCAGGACAGGTGAAGCCCAGCTCAGGTGTTCTCCCCGGGGAAGCTCGGTCCTCCCGGAGCCCGTTGCGGTGAATCTGTGGCCCAGGGAAAGGTCGAACAGGTCCTTCGAGGTGTAAAGCCCCTGGGGTATGATCTCATGGGAAAGGGGATCCGGGGATGCGAACGCCCCTGCGAAAACCTCTCCGGCCCTTGCCCTGACGCAGCAGAGGACCGGACCTTCCGGAAGGAGGGACGCCATTGCCCGGAGGGTGGAAACGCCCCTCAGCGGAACACCCCAGCCTGCGGAGAGGCCGTTGGCCGTAGCGGTGCCTATCCTCAGACCGGTATAGGAACCGGGCCCCCGGGAAACGCCTATTCCCTCGAGGTGCTTTCCTTCAATGCCGGCTGACACCAGCGCCGATGCGACGGCAGGCAGCAGTTTTTCCGAATGAAACGCTCCCACAGGCAGCAGGGACTCGGAGAGAACCTCACCCCCGCTGACCAGGGCAACCCCTCCCAGCCTGGAGGTGGTCTCAATACCCAGCCAGATTCCAGTCAATCTCAACCCTTCTGGTATCCGGGGTTTCCCCGGGCTCCAGCCTCACGGTACATCCTCTTCTATCGCGAATGTCCGGTATCCTGTCCGGCCACTCCACGAGGACTACCGCAGATGATTCGAAGATGTCCTCGAACCCCAGCATCTCGATCTCACCGGGAGCGCCCTCAAGCCGGTAAAGGTCCATATGGTGAACGGTAAGGTCCGAATCCGGGATACTATACACAGAATCGATTATGAATGTGGGGCTGGGGATCTGGCCGGTTACCCCCAGAGCCCTGAGAAAGGCCCTGGCAAATGTTGACTTGCCCATTCCCAGATCACCATACAGGAAATAGCGGCATCCCGGAGATGCGCTGGATGCCATTTCCGCGGCCAGCGATTCCAGGGCTTCCTGGTTCACCTCGAGATATATCATCTCACCTGAACTTCTTGGGTCTCAGGATGTCGCATGGCACCAGCATCTCTTCCATGGAAAGACCCCCGTGCTGGAACGAGCCCTTGAACTTATACCTGTCGTCCCGGTTCATTCCCTGCTGCATCAGAAGGTAATCATCCCTGGCGAAAAGATAGGACTTCCTGGGATGGTCATCCGGAAGACCCCACTGGGCAGGGCTGTGAACCACCAGGGCGTTCTTGGGATCGGCGAACAGGGAATGGCCGAAACGGTACCTCACGCTGTGGGACATACCTCTTGCTCCGCGGATGAATGCTATCCTCCCGGCGAGAACCGAGCCGTGATCGCTTGTTACTATCACCGTTGCGCCCCTTGCGCTGAGGGTCTTGAGCATCTTCAGAAGGAATGAGTGATCGAACCACTCCTTAGCCAGCCTTCTGAAGGAAGGAACATCCGGGGCGATGTCCCTTATCAGGTCCAGTTCCGACCTGCCGTGGGTGAGGTGGTCGATGAAGTTCACCACGAGGGCCATGAAGCCGTCCTTGAGGAAATGGGAAAGCCCCCGACGAACATTCTCGCCCTCCGAGCTGTTGGAAACCTTTGCGTAAACGGCGTTCTGCCCCCTGCTGAAGCCGTTCCTCACCAGCCCGTCGCGCATCAGCAGCTGTTCGTAGCTGTTCAGCCCGGGGCAGCCGTACTTCTCCACCCATCTTGTCCTGTAAAAACGCCATATGTCCCTGGGAACCAGCCCGCTGAAAATGGAGTTCCGGCTGTATGGAGTTGCTGATGGGATGCCGGCAATCATGAAATCCGACTCCCTGTGAAACCACTGCTCCATGGACTTCATCATCAGGAGCCACTGATCGTAACGCATACAGTCCATAACCAGGAACACCACCTCGCCGGACCCCTTCAGGAGTTCGGGCACCACCTTCCTCCCGAGTACGTTATGGGCCATCACAGGCGCATTGTCCGGTGATTCGAGCCAGTCCCTGTAGTTGTTCTCGATGAACCTGGAAAAGTCTGCTTCCACCTCTCCCAGGGCTCCGCCCTGCATTCCCTGCAGCTTTTCGTTGAGATCACCGCCCAGGGAAATGTCCCTGTCCATTATGGTCTTGAAAAGGTGGATCCAGTCTTCCAGGCTGTTGTCACGACTGAGCCTGAGTTTCTGTGTTTCGGAGATGACCTCGGTGGCGGCCCTGTCCACCCGGAGCCTTCCGGAATCCAGCAGTCTCTTTACCACAAGGAGTATCTGGCTGGGATTCACCGGTTTGGTCAGGAAATCGGCTATTGTACCGGAGAGGGCCCTGTCCATCAGCTCCTCTTCCTCACTCTGGGTGACCATCACCACAGGGAGGTCCCTGTAGTTCTTCCTGATCAAGTGAACGGTTTCCAGACCATCCATGCCCACCATCATCTGATCCATCAGCACCAGGTCCACCCTGGTCGTTCTCAGTATATCCAGGGCCTCTCTTCCGCTCCTGGCCTGTATCACCTCGTATGAACGCTTCTCCAGGAAACGGATATGTGCCTTGAGATGGTCTATTTCATCATCCACCCAAAGAATTGTTATCAGCTTCATCACCTCCCAGTCCCGGCAGTGTGATAACGAAGGATGTTCCCTCTCCGGGAACGCTGGAGGCGAGCCTGATGCTTCCTCCGTGGTGCTCTTCCACTATCCTCTTCGCAAGGGACAGTCCCAGACCCCAGCCGCCTTTCCTTGTGGTAAAGCCCGCATTGAAGACCTTCCCCTGGTCAGAATAGGGAATCCCAGTACCGTTGTCGGTAACCCTGAGTTCAAGGTCGTCCCTTCCTCCTTCCCCCTGGGAGCACTCTATCTTTATGAGCCCACCTCCAGGGCTGGAAGCACAGGCGGCAACGGCATTCTTGATAAGGTTCTCCAGAACCCAGCCCAGGAGTACTCCGTTCCCCATTATCCTCGCATCAGGGCATGAGTTCCTCTTCTCCAGGATGACCCCGGAACCAAGAAGCCCCTTTCGAAGGCTGAAATAATCAACCGTTTCCTCAACTATGTCCCAGACTCGAAGCGGGGTGAGCTTCGGCTCCCTCCCCATCTGCCCGTACCTGGCGGCAATGCTGGCCAGCCTCTCCACGTCGGCGTTCATGTGGGCCACCGCCTCGGCGGTTTCCGGATTCGACATGACCTTCCGGTCATCTTCCAGAAGCTGCAGCCACCCCATGAGCGAGGAGAGCGGAGTGCTCAGCTGATGGGCGGTCTCCCTGGCGAAACCGACCCAGGACATGTTCCTCTCGGCGGCGACCTCCGACCGGAGGAAGATGAAGATCACCGCCGACGCCGCAAGAAGCAGCCCCAGTTCCAGGAAAGGCATCATGCTCATCTCCGAGTCAAGCCCTGAGGTGCCGTAATAAAGGTACCCTATGGTATCACCTCTCACAAGGAGAGGTACAGGTTCGTTCTCCCTGCTCAGATGCTCCATCCTATGTCTGATCGATTCCATCCTCTCGCGGTCGAAGCCATCGGTCACCTCTCCGTCAACTATCTGTGGACGACCGTACCTGTCGGAAAAAACCGTGGGGAAATCAAGCCTGTTGACCACATCAGCGAAGAGCCTCCTGGTGGAAACGATGATGTCCTCCCTCTCATCCGGAAGAAGCCTCGCCGTCCTGATGAAGAGAGTGGTGTCACCGCAGACACTGCAGAAAACCTCTTCACTCTCCTGTCCATGGAACTCCCCCGGAGATCCGCACACGGTGCAGGACATTATCCCTGAAGGATTCCCGATCATGCTGAGGGGGTACTGAACCCCCGCCCAGAGTCTGGCGATCGTTTCGCAGTTCCTTCTTGAAGCGCTCTCCAGCCTTTCAACCAGGGAATGGGTGTAAAGGAGGAAGACCCATATGGACACCGCTGCAAGAACGATGAATATCAGCCGTCTCCTGAAAGTGTTATGCATCGGTTCCCCTCATCACCGGAAAAAGAAAACCAGCTCCCTCAAGCCTGGCCCCGCCTGAACCGGCCCGTTCCGGGAATCCGTAGTCATCGAACCGAAAATCGGTTTCCAGGGAGAGGCGGATCCTTCTTCTTATTGAGGAGAGCCTCAGCGCCGCGTGATCCCCCAGTAGGTAGTCCGATCTGTCCTTTGGCGGGTTCAGGATGCCTGCGGAAAGTTTCAGGATCCTGTCCATCTGCGGAGCCCCCAGACCCTCATTGCATGGGGATTCCAGAACAAGGCTCCCGCCGGTCTCAACGGCGTCAGCCCAGAGGAAAACCGCCTTCAGTGACTGATAGAGGCTTCCTTCAAGGGGTCCCCCAGGGGTTACCGTCAGTGAGCTGAAGGGTTCTTCCACCGGAACCCCGTGAATAACTGCGGCTTTCTCCGCTGCCTTCACGAAGGATTCACCGGGCAGTCCAGAGAACACCTCCCCCATGGAGGTCCCGTTGACCATCAGGCAGGGTGTCCTTTCATAGAGTAGACCCGCGCCCTCCTCCATGTCCAGGTGAACCGGGTTCCCGTGGAGGCGGCCGGCAGCCGATCCGGGGAAACACGCGAGAAAATGATTTGAGGTTATGGTCTTCCTGCTGGCGCAGCCGGGCAGGAATGACTTTCTCCCTCCGGTAAAACCGGCGAAATAATGGGGCTCGACGGTATTGATACCAAGAACGGAACCCTCCAGAAGCCAGGGATGAAGTTCCACCGGGGTTCCCCTGGATGTGGTTCCGATGAAAACTTGGGAACCGTCGTCGCAGTCATTGCTCGTTTCCTGTATGCCCATGTCTGCCACTGCTCCCAGAATCCTCCTCCTCTCCACTGGATCAGGCGGTCTGTGAGCGCCGGTTGCGAAGATTATCCTGAAGGATGCTCCCAGGAACGGTAAGAGAGACTTCAGGACTTGAGCTGGTGAAGGTCTGGTGCCGTCGTTGACAACGAGGGTCACAGGAGGGTCCATTCGACAAAGCTGGTCTGCGAACCCGTCCGGTACTTTCGATATGGACATCCCGCTCCTGTCTGGATAGACTTCTTTCATCGAATGAATAATATACGCCAGCCCTGGAGGTGCAACATGAACCTGCCCTGGAAGGGTCGCTTCCTGCCGGTCGCTGTCCTTGTAATCCTTTCCCTTCTTGCCGGAGAGGCAATGGCCCGGGCCGGGGGTGGTCAGAGCTATGGAGGCGGCGGAGGGTCCTCATCCGGTGGCGGAGGAGGCGACGGGCTGGGAATCCTCGTTTACTTCCTCATAAGGCTCTGCATAGAGCAGCCATGTATCGGCATACCACTTGTGATAGCCATTGTGGTGATATCCATCATCGTGAAGAAGAAACGGGTCAAGGGCCAGTACGCCGCCATACAGAAGGCCGGGAACAGGAACCTGAATCAGAGGCAGGCACCGGAAGCGAAGCGAACGGCGCTGGCCGATCTCATGACCCGGGATCCGGAGTTCTCCGAAGAGGGATTCCTGGCCATGGTCCGCAGGGCGTTCATCGAGGTCCAGAAGGGCTGGTCCGAACAGGACATCGCCTCGGTAAGGCGTTTCATCAGCGACGGGGTCAACGAGAGGTTCTCCCTGCAGATGCACATGCAGAAAAAGCAGGGGATCAGGAACCTGATGGAAGACGTTCAAGTCCTCTCAGCCGAAGTGGTATCGGTGGAGTCCGACAGGCATTTCGACACGATGCACGTGAAGATAACCGCCAGCGCCAGGGACTATGACGTGAGCCTGGAGTCAGGGAGGAAGATAAGGGAGAACTATACCGGCACCTTCGTTGAGTACTGGAGTTTCCTCAGGCGGCCCGGTGCGGTCACCACCAGCGGCAGGGGCCTGGTGGAGGGGGTCTGCCCCAACTGCGGAGCCCCCCTGGAGCTCAACGATTCCGGTAACTGCGGATACTGCGACGCTGTTGTGACCAGCGGCGAGTACGACTGGGTACTCGCGGAGATAACCCAGTCGGTGGAGTGGAGCACTTCTTCTTCGCCGGAGAGGATACCAGGCTACGAAGACATCACTGCTGAGGACCCGGGATTCAACCTGCAGACCATAGAGGATACCGCTTCGGTTGTATTCTGGAGATACATAAAGAGCTACTTCGACAATTCCGCGGACCCTGTGCGAAAGGTGGCCGCCGGGAACTTCGCCGATTCCCTGGAAGAGCGGATCTCCCAGACCTCTGAAGGAGATTCCCATCTCTTCTTCAGCGACGCCGCCGTGGGAGCGGTGGAGGTTCAGGAGATCGCCGTTGGAACCGGGTTCGACAGGGTCCATGTCCTTGTAAAATGGTCCGCCGCCAACGCCTGGATAGACGGTAACGGCAGGGTATCCTCAGTGGGTCCGAAGACAATACGGCCCAACCTTTTCACCCTGATGAGGAAACACGGTGTGAAGACACTGGCCTCAGCCGGTCTTCACAGCGCCCACTGTCACGGCTGCGGCGCCCCTTACACAGGTGAGGAGGGCGGTTCCTGCGCCTACTGCGGCCGCCCGCTGAACGACGGAAGCGGCTCCTGGGTGCTGGAGGGGATCATGCCCTTCACCGGGGCCAGGGTGAACTCCGCAAGGATCTCCCCGGTTTCCGGCGCCATGCCTGTCTCCGCGGACATCCTGCTGATAGCCATGGCCCGGATGATGCATTCCGACGGCAGGCTGGATCCACAGGAAATGGAAATGCTGGAACACTTCGCCGCACAGAGGGGGATCTCCGAAGAAAGGCTCGGCTCCATAATTGCAACGGCCTCTTCGGAGGACTCCCCGGTTCAACCTCCATCCACCGGTTCAGAGTCCATGGAGCTGCTCCGGGCAATGGTAAGGATGTCCCTTGCCGATGGAGAGCTTGACCAGTCGGAGAAAGCCCTTCTAGAGCGCTTCGCGGGGAGCGCCGGCATGTCCGCAAATGTGGTCTCGTCAACAATTGCCCGGGAAAGGAAATCCCTCTACAGGGAATCGAAAAGGATGAAATGAGGTTCGTAAAGGACGAAGAGCACTTCTCCCTGATCCTTGAGGGTTTTGTGATGAAAGCGGCGGAAAGGGTGTGGATAGCCACCGCCAACCTTAAAGACCTTCACCTCCCGCAGCCAGGGAAAAGGAGAAAGCCCCTGCTCCGCCATTTCGAGAAGCTCCAGAGAAGCGGTGTATCCTTCAGGATACTGCACGGAGGGGTACCATCCGCTCCATTCATCCGTACACTGAATGATTCTCTGGAGCTGAGGACCGGGGCGGGGTTCGAGATGCTTCACTGTCCCAGAAATCACTCCAAACTGATACTTGTGGACGGCAGAGGGGGCTACTGTGGCAGCGCTAATCTCACCGGTGCCGGAATGGGGGCCAGGTCCCCGGGCAAGAGAAACTTCGAGACAGGTTTTTATACGGAAGACCCATCGGTGATAGCCGAAATGGAGGAATACTTCGACGGCATATGGATGGGGAACCGCTGCGGAGACTGCAGAATGAGGAAGGTCTGTCCGGAGCCGGTCAGCGACCGGTGAGCTCCCTGATAAGACCGTAGGCCTCAGGCGCTCTTCGGGTATGGTACCTCTCCTCGATGCGGCCCTCCCTTCCCGGATCGGCAACGGAGGGGTCCACAGCCATGACAAGGACCCTCCGGTCAACCAGGGAAAACTTCACCGCCTGTGATTCGGGGCCTTCGAAGGGTATGTGAAGCAGCTTCTTCCTGAAGGCGTAGCCCACCATCCTGCTTCGGGAGATGCCCAGCGAACCCCAGCCTGTCTCCCTCTTGTTCCTGAAGTACCTGCCACTTGCCTTGAAAAGATGGTAGACCACCGTTATCCTCACGCCCTCCTCCAGGAACAGCAAGCCTTCACTCTCCAGAACCTCAGCCGCCCTGCGGGGAAGTCCGGCAAGCCCGAAGAGGGACGAAGCCTTTCCTTTAAGCAAAACCGCTCTCAGTCCGTCTGAGCCAGGAATCGGCTTCACCCTCATTGAGGAAGTACTCAAAGTGACCCTTCTCCGGCCATGCGGTGGAGGCCAGTTCTTCGATCTGTATCCTGGTCAGGGGACCGCCCACGATGTTGGCGGACCTGTCCATTCCCCTGAGAAGGGCCTGCTGCATCAGTTCCCGGTGTATCTTCTGAACGGGTGCAGGCTGCACGGGAAACAGACGGACATCGGCTATAACGTTCCAGGGTTCGGTCGAACCCAGGAGATCCATTGCCTCTTCGAGCCTGCGCCGGTACTCCATGGCTTCCTCCGTGGACCAGAAGCCCCGTACGGAAATGCGCAACAGCCTCTCGTCGGCATCAACGGCAATGCGGAATTTCTCGGTCAATGACACCCTCCAGGATCCTCGGGGTTCGAGTATAACACAGGGCAAACCCGCTGCAACGGTGAATATGCGTTTAGTCGCACGCCCCTTGACCTGTTGAGGGCTTTGAGCTATTAACAGAAACACGACACGGAGAGTGTCCGAAAGAGGAAGGAGATACTATGAGAAAAGGTCTTGTTTTCGGCCTTGCGCTGATAATGGCATCGGCAGCCGCTGCGCAGTGGTCGGACAACTTCGACTCCTACGACTCGGGATCCGGCATCTATGGCCAGGGCGGATGGACCTGCTGGGACGACAATCCAGCCTACGACGCCTATGTCACCGGCGTGCAGTTCCAGAGTTCGCCCCATTCCCTCATGCCCATATCCACATCCGATGTTGTCCAGGAGTTCAACATCACCGAGGGCAACTGGGAAATAAGCGCCTGGCACTACATCCCCTCCACCGCAACGGGTGATCAGTTCTTCATACTTCTCACCTACTACGAGGGAGCCAGCAGCGACTGGGCCCTTCAGCTGAAGTTCGACAACGAGATCGGACAGATGATGGTCACCGAGGGATCCGGCGTGGTTGACATCATCGACGACCAGTGGGTAGAGGTGAAGGTCGAGATAATGCTCGGAGCCAACTCACAGAACATCTACTACAACGGCACCTTCGTGGAGACCATCCCCTGGTCCCCCACCAGCGGCATTCTCGAGTTCGACGCCCTTGACATCTTCTCAGACGGCGGAGATCCCATTTACTGGGACGACATCGTGGTTGCCGAAGGCCAGTCCCTTCAGCCCGCCACCTGGGCATCCATCAAGGCTACCTTCTAAGCCGATCTGGCTGCAGGAGAAGGCCGGGGTCAAACCCGGCCTTCTTCTTGTTGCGGCTTTTTCTCTACTTTATCTCGATGTCACCGTTAAGGGTGCTGATGAAAATACTTACCTCTCCCCCGTCGCCGAAGGAGGCGGACCTCGAAGCGATCCCCTGTTCCATCTCGGGCCTATGCTCAGGGTCTATGTCGATCTCCCCTGACATGGTCTCCGCCATTACCTGCGCTTCAGTCAGAAGCTCCACGGTTACCGATGCGTTCACAGTCTCCACCGACAGGTCCCCTTCAAGCTGCTCCAGGACCAGGTCCAGCGCGCCGTTCACCATATCCACGGTGTATAACCCCGGTGATCCGGCTGCGCTTACCTCTCCGTTCACCACATCAATGCTGGCTCCGCCCTGGAAATCGGTCAGGGTTATCCCGCCGTTCACCAGAGCCAGCCCGGCGGTTCCCCGCGCTTCGATCAATTCCAGATCTCCATTGACCGCGTCAAGGCTGTAGTTCATTGCAATACTCCGGGGCACGGTAAGAACGAAGTCCACGCTGCAGTCCACGCACCTGTCCCAGTCATCGCTGTAATCCACTGAGAGGCTCAATCCGCTCTCGGTGGAGACGATTACCTCCAGAGCTTCGAGTTCCTCTTCGGAACCGCAGTTCACCGTCCAGGAGGCCTGGACCAGTTCAGTGTCGGTTCCCTCTACATGAATGGTCCCGCTGATGTTATCCACTGAAACATCCATGCCCGTGAAGGCGTCAACCTCAACCGATCCAGTCTGGACAGCCTGCTCCGCAGCTGCACCGAACGGCAGGAGCATAGCAATGAAGAACCAGGTACCAATTCTCATGGTCTCTCCTTTCCAGGGTGCCGTGCCGAAGTTGATTATAGCCGGAGGTTCCGGAACGTCAAATCAGACCGGAGGATCCGCAGGCTTCAGGAGAGAGTGGCATTCCGCAAGAAGAGATGGAATGTCCAGGTGCTGGGGGCAGTGCTCAACGCACCTGCCGCAGGATGTGCATACATCACCCCTGTTCGACTGGTCGAGCATTGCATAGTGACCCCTGGCCCTGCGGATGTCATCGTACATGGAAGAAATGTTGTAATACTCGAAAATCCATGGTATGGCTGCTCCCATGGGGCATGGGAGGCAGTAGCCGCAGAAGGTGCAGCCAATTCCCGCCCTTTCTTCATAGGCGAGCTTAACCGCTTCGATCACTTCCTTTTCGGAATCTTCCATGCATCCAGGACCTGTCTCGCATGCGATCCTGATATTCTCCCGCACCTGTTCAGGAGCGCTCATTCCGCTGAGGACCATGGATATCTCGCTCTGGTCCCAGAGCCACCTCAAACCCCATTCAGCGATCGATCTCCCTGGAACGGCTTTCCGGAAAATCTCACCTATCCCCGGGGGAGGTTCCTTGGCCAGCTGCCCCCCCCTGAGGGGTTCCATGGCCACCACCGCAAGACCTTTATCAGCGGCGAGCCTTATGCCGGCTGTTCCAGCCTCCCTTTCCGCGTCCATGTAGTTGTGCTGGACCATGGTCATCGTCCAGAGATCGTACTCCTCGATTATCCTTCGAAAAAGGGGAAACATTCCGTGGAAAGAGAATCCCAGGTTTCCTATCACTCCGTCCGCCAGCTTCTTCTCCGCCCACCGGCGGAAGCCGGCTTCCTTCATCCTCTCCCACCAGTCCCTCTGAAGTGCATGGAGGAGATAGAAGTCGATACGGTCCACCTGAAGCCGCTCCATCTGGATATCGAAGTACCTGTCCAGGTCGTCGGGCTTCTCCACGAGCCAGCAGGGCATCTTCGTGGCGATCCGCACCTTCTCCCTGTAGCCGTCGGCGAGGACCCTTCCCAGAAATCCTTCGCTGCCTTCCCCATGGTAGTTCCACGCCGTATCCAGGTAGTTCACCCCTGAGTCTATCGCTTCCCGAACCAGCTTCAGCCCGGCTTCTTCGTCTATTCTGCCGTATTCACCGTCTATCACCGGCATCCGCATGATGCCGAATCCCAGGGCGGAAACGTTCCAGTCGAGGCTGCCGAATTTCCTGTACCTCAAGGTTTATCACCATCTTCCCCGATCTTCGCCCCCAGCCAGAGGATGTTGGCCGCCAGGGCGCCCAGGGTGGAAAGCCCCTCGGAATCCCCTGCCACCTCTCCGGGTCTCAGGCCGTACCCCACTGTCCAGTATCCGCTTCCCGGAATGATCATCTGGTTCAGGTGGAAAAAGTTATTCACCGCATGGAACGCCTCCACTGACCCGGCCCTTCGAACCGCCACCACAGCTGCACCTATCTTCCTTCTGAACATCCGCCTGTTTACCATCCCCACCAGCCCGGCCCTGTCGATCAGGGCCTTCACTTCCGTGGAAACGTTCCCGAAGTAGGTAGGAGTGCCTATCACCACCGCATGGGAGTCGATCATCTTCTCTATAAGGTCGTTCATCAGGTCCTCATCTATGGCGCACCTGCGGTCCAGCCTTCTGCCGCACTCCCCGCAGGCGGCGCAGCCCCTGATGGCCTCTCCCCCAAGCTGAAACCTCTCCACGACGGCTCCGCCATTTTCCAGGTGTTCCCTCAGGGCATCCAGCATCATGTCCGTGTTGCCGTTCCGCCTGGGGCTGCCGTTGATCAGCAGTACCTTCATACAGTCCCCCTAAGTTTCTATGGTTTCCGCAAGCTCTTCGAGGAGATCCCCAGTCCTGCCCTCCAGGGTTGCTGCCTCGTCCAGCAGCTCCACCTTCTTTTCGGCGGGGGTTTCCTTGAGGGCCACGCCTTCCAGCCTTCCGGCCACCTCTCCGTAAAGGGAAGAGAGTTCCCTCGAGGCAGCGGAGCATCCAGGATAGGCCTCGGCTATCTCTCCGAAGTACCCGGAAGCCATTCTTCTGCATTCCGACCATACGGTTCCGTTCCACCAGTTGCCGTGGCTTTCCCCGTGCCCGCCAAGAACTCCGGTCTTCCAGGTAGCGTACGCTCCGATGCCGGACACTGAGTCCCCCACAGGACGGACAGGGTTTCCATGAAGCTGGTCCAGGGCGAAGAGCAGGCTTCTCTGGATACAGAAAGCCGGTTCCAGGGGCTCCACTTCATGGAAGCTGTAAAAACATGCATGTATCTCAGTCGATATCTCCTCCCACGAGCCGAAGCTGAGCCTGCCCGGTGGAAAATCACACTCCCAGGGCTGAACGCAGAAGAAACCGGTACCGTCGTACCCTGAGATTATCTGATTGTCCATGTTCAGGATGGAGCACGGATGCCCCCTGTCAAGCTCATCCCTGAGTTTGCCTTCCAGCTTGCTCCGTTCTTCCCGGGTGCTTTTCTCGTTGAAAAACCCGTGGAAGTTCATCACGAACCCGGAGTTCTCCAGAAGCGAAATGAATGGTTTCATGTCCCACAGGTAGGGTCCGCTGGGGCACAGGTCCTCGCTGATGTTCATGATGAAGGCGTGCCCTGTCCTCCCGAAGAGGACGGGCTCGGGGATCTCCCTGCCGAAGAACCTGCATACCCCGCTCACGACCCCCATGAGAGAAGTGTTAAGAGGTGGCTGGCTGATCTCAAGCCTCATCTTTCCTCCCTTCTTTCATTCAGTGCGGTCCGATTGCCCGATAATTGTCCGGCGGCAGGGAATCCACCGCCATGTAACCCCGGGGCACTTCCCCTGAGAACCTGTAGACTAAGGTTTTCCCCGACTGGCTCCTCCATACCTCTTCCAGGAAGGGTGGCGGGTTGATCAGGTCCCACTCCCTTCCGTCGGGGGACCTTCTCCAGCACCGGGAGAGCCAGGGGCGAAGCACCGGAAGGTCCGGATCAACCACCATGTATTCAACCCCGTGCTGATGAAGGTAGGGCCACAGCAGCATCTCGTAATCGTTGGGCCAGGCCAGTGTGGGTTTCCTGTAGACCCATGTAAAAAGCTCCACATTGGGGAATGTGCATACCCAGGCCGAATCCGAGGCGTTTTCCTTTACCCATAGCGCCACTTCCATGGTTTCCGCGGCTCTCTCCCTGCTGTCCTCCTCCAGCACCTGAAGAAGGGGTCTGGCAAGGGTAAGGGCGATGAGCAGAGCCAGCCATGGAATGATCTTCTTCCCGGCGGTGGATGCAAGCCTCCCGATCCCCGCGGAACCCGCAGCGACCACTGCAGGCACCGCTACTGAGAGATATCTCCCTGAATGCTGGTGAAGGACCAGGGCGAGGAACACCGGCACCAGGGCCAGGCCCGGAAGGAGCATCTTCCTTCTGGTCTGCGGGCAAACAAGGGCAAAAACGGCGAATGCCGCAAAGACCGCCAGGGTCGGCTGACCGAAGATCTCCCCCCTGTGGGTGGATCCTGTGGTGAAGGGCTCGAAGACCCTCAGCACTCCAGCGGCCACATAACGGGCTACCGCCGCCGGCCCCTGATTCCTCCACATGTCAGAGGGGGAAGGCGCGGAATCGCGGATGCTCCACGCGGACCAGTGGTTCTCGTTCAGTATGAACTGGCCGTTCTGACTGTGGGAAGGGTTGCCGAACTCGCTGATGTTCCTAATGAGCCAGGGGGAAACAACAACCAGCGCCGCAAGTCCGAACGCCAGTGCCTTCCACAGCCATCTGCGCCTTTCCTTGAAGATGATCCATACCACAAGCGCCGGGACCATGAGCACCCCCTGGGTCCTCACCAGATACAGAAGTCCTGTAAGAACTCCCAGCAGGATGGTCCTCTGCATCGACAGTCTCTCGCAGTCGGCCAGAATGAGTATAAGGTAGAAGAGTGTCACATAAGCCATCAGGCTGTCCATGTGAACGCTGAACCAGACGAAGGGAGGGTCCGCCGCCAGATAGGCGAGCACCGCAAGCGCGGCTCCCCTGCCGAATGTTCGCGCCGTCCAGGAAGCGGCGGCGAGCATTGCCAGGGCTCCCATGGCCATGGCAAGGAGCTGGGCCTGGAAATATCCCGTTCCCAGCAGCCGGAACCACCCGGCAAGGAGCGTCGCCGTCGCCGGCTGTCTGTTGGCCTCCGGCCTCAGGAACTCCTCCGACTTGTCGTAGAGGGTCCACTTCACGAAGGTGGTGTATCCCAGACCCCTGTTCAGATTGTCGGCCAGCAGCATGTTGGATGAGATGCCGTCCCCGGCGGGAATGGGATTCCTCAGCATGGCAATTGATCTCACGCCCAGGGCGAACAGCATTATCAGGACCGCAGCGGCAAAAAACCTCTTTCTGTTCATAACCGTTAATTTACTGTATTTTGCATCCGTTGGGAAATCCGGTTCCACCGAGACGGGAGGTCGGCAATGGTCAGGATAGCAACCTGGAACGTTAACTCCATCAGGGCCCGTCTGCCCGTGGTCCTGCGCTGGCTGCGGGAGAGGGAGCCGGACCTGCTCTGCGTTCAGGAGCTGAAGGCCGACGAGTCACAGTTCCCCCATGGAGAACTTGCCGACCTGGGATACACCTCCTTCGTAAACGGTCAGCCCCGGTGGAACGGTGTGGCCTTCATTTCAAGGGAGCCGGTCAGTGACCTTGAAATGGAATTCGACGGGTTCCTCCCGGAGCAGAGAAGGATGATCTCAGGGCTGTTCCGGGGCATACGGGTGATAAACACCTATGTGCCCAACGGGGGCGAGGTGGAGAACCCCAGGTTCCTGGAGAAGCTGGAGTACCTTCAGCGCCTTCTTGATCACGCGCTCTCCTTCAGTGAACCGGTGGTTATCCTGGGCGACTTCAACGTAGCGCCGGGGCCCGACGACACCCACTCCCCTGAGGAACAGGATGGCACGGTGTGCTACCATCCCCTGGAGAGGGAGAGGATAAAGGGCTTCCTTCAGAATGGGTTCAGGGATGTTTTCAGGGAGTATCACCCCGAGGGCAAGGCATACAGCTGGTGGGATTACAGGGCGGCGGCATGGAGAAGGAATCGGGGGATGAGGCTGGACCTCGTGCTGGCCACCGAGTCGGCTGCAAATCTGATAAAGGGCTGCGAGATAGACCGGGAGCCCAGGGGTTGGGAAAAGCCGTCGGACCATACCCCGGTGGTTTTCACCGCCGAGCCGTTGGAATAGAATAGACACCGGACAGGTATTGATCCATAGAACGTTTCAGAAAGGACAGACATGAGAACCGCAGCTGTTACAGTCTTATTCCTCACCCTCATTGCACAGGTCTCCTTCGCGGAGGACATACTCCCGCAGATCGTCGTGCAGGAATGGGGGGTCGTTACCTGGATCAACGGAGATCCGGTCCTCACATCGGCACCTGAAGTGCCGGAGGTATTCCCCATCGGGTCTGACGATATAGACTACGGGGATTACGCCGTAAGGGCGCCGGTGCTTTACTTCAACGGCCCCGAGTTCTCGGGTGCCGTCACGGTAGCCACCGACAACGGGGCCATCTTCGATATCTACCCCGCTGTGGATGATCATTTGAGGTCACACTCATCGGTAACCTGGGAATGCTCGGTATCCCTTGACCGCATAGAAGAGTATCCAAGGGGTCTTGAAGTATCCCCCGGGCAATGGAACTACGATCTCTGGAGGGTTGATCCGGCAATGACCGTCTCCATGGCGAACGGATGGCACGACAAGTTCCTCTATTACGAAACTGCTCCGGAGACAATGGACTTCCTGCCATACACCCCGGGTGCCGAGTCCGTCTGCGACGAATACTCCGACTGGCCGGTCCTGGTCATCAAACGGAGGACCGACGGGGTATTCTTCTCCAGCACCACCCTTGGCACACTTGTTTACGGTGGCGACATGGAATACCAGGACATTACCCCCGACGACGTGATGAGAGTTCTCCTGGACTGGTCGGCTGACACCCTGGAGCCGGAACAGTACCAGGCGCTCTGGAACACATGGTCGTCCTGGATACTCTACGATCACAGCTCCCAGCGGGAATACTCCTCTGGCATGGTGCTCCTGCAGGTGCCCGAAGAGCTCGCCGGGATTATCAGCACCATATCGGTGGAACCGGTTGAGGCCCCCTACCCGGTGGAGCTGCGCAGGTACATCCTCGTGGCGCTGCCTCTGTAGAAGGGAGAGGATCATGATTCCGCTTCTTTTTCCGTTCCTGGCCGATACCGTCATCGCCCCGCCAATGGACTACAGCGAGGTCTTCGTGAACGAATGGGGGGTGGTGGTGTTTACCGCCGGGGGAACCACCGTCGCCGGAGCTCCAGGGGAGGACGGCGGCCTGGAATTCGGCAGGGAGCCGTTCGGCCCCCTTCTGGTCGACGCCCCGGTGATATGGATTCACGGCGCGTTCTTCCAGGATGCCACACTCACGGTCAAAGCGGTTCAGGGTGAGCTTACCGCGCTGTATCCCGAGCCCCATTCGGTGGAGGATGAAAGCTATCCCGTTGAAGTCGAATGGAGGATATCCAGCCCGCCTCCCGTTCCCCTCACCGAAAGGCCTACCCCGCCGGAACCCGGAGACCTGCCGTTCGCGTGGGCAATGCCACTCTGGAGGGATGTTCCATCCAGGGATCTCTTCGACCATGAAACAGGCGACTACCTGGGCAACTTCCTCTACTACGAAGCGGGAATACTCTTCTGGAACCCTCCGGACGACATCTACGACCCGGAGATCCTGGCAGGCCACTACTCCCCGGAGGGTCTGGCCATCACAGTGGGGGATGAACCCCAGGTGCGCCGACACACCCTGGTGCCCCTTCCCGGAGGTTCCAGCTCGGCGGACCAGCTTGCCGACGATGAGGTGCTGGAAGTCATCTGCGGATGGGCAGGGGGAAGGCTCAAGTCCCAGGAGATAGAAGCGCTGTGGAATACATGGAAACCCTTCTTCCAGACAGAAAGCGCCTGCGACGAGCTTGCGTATGACAGGAGGGGCGAAGGGGAGCTGTGGATGCTTTTCCCCCTGCCCTGGGACGAGGTGGAAAAGATAAGCACCCTGGAACTGGTCATACACGGCAGACCCGATCTGATGGTAAGCTACAACAGGATGTTCCTGGGCCTCGTCAGGGTGTACTGAGATGCTTGCCCTGATGATCATCCTGTCTTCCCTGCAGGTGCATGAATGGGGGGTGATAGTACAGAACCCCCTGTACCTCACCGGTGAAGCAGCAGGTGAAGTGCCGGTTAACGGCCCTGAGCCGGAACTGGAGGACAGGGCTCCGGTGATCTATTTCCACGGCGACCCATGCGCGGTGGATATCAGGGTAGCCTTCCCGGCAATGGGGTACGCCACCTCGGTGATCCCGCAGCCATCCACAGGCGGGGAATACTCCACTTACATCGAATGGAACGGAGTGGAACTGGTGCAGGATGTCCCGGAGGATATGTCCTCTGGATGGGATCGGTGCGCGGTCAACGGCCCATGGGAGCTGTGGAGGCAGGTTGACTGCCTGAGCGCGGTCTTTCAGGGGCATGCTGACAGGTTCCTCTACTATGAGTGCGTTCCGGGCTCGCCCGGAGAACTGCCGTTCATAAGCCAGGGGGGGAACCGGTCCTTCAGGGAGGAGTACCGGGACCTGCCCTGCGTGGTGCTGGCTTCCAGCTCTGGAGGTCCCATGTACGGGGTCTTCACCCTGGGCGAGATATCCAGCTCCATTCCCAAGGGTCTCAGGTTCCTGGATGATCCCGCCATTCTCAGAAGGGAGATCCGGCTCTGGGCTGAAGGTACCCTCCACGAAGACGAGTTCGACGCTTTCTGGAGCACCTGGGAAAGCAGGTTCCTGGAGGATTCTTCCTCCGATGTCATGGTTCTCTACCAGGTGCCTGCGGAGGTACTGGAACGCATCGCCGACCTTGAGGTCACCGCCCGGGACGGTTCAGAGGTTCAGCTCAGCCGGTTCATAGTTGCGGAGCTGCCCTACAGGACTCCCTAGATGGCAAGCCTCAGCTGAACCCTCACCGCCGTGTCGGTCTTCTCGCTGCCCTCCACCGGGGGCAGGTTGTGGTATGTAATGTCATATCCCAGGACGAAGGACAGGCTTCCGGTGATGTCCGAGCTTGCTTCGAAAACGCTTTCAAGGCCATAGTTCTCAGAATCCTCGATATCTCCTGAGAACCTGGCGTCCTCGGTGAGCTTCCAGGAACCGGAGATCTGCCACTCCATGAGGGTTCCCCCGTACCATGAGGCTGCTTCCAGGGATTCTTCCAGGGTGTTCTCCCTGGAGTAGTAGCCGCCTCCCGCTTCCAGGGAAGCTGAGAACGCTTCACCTGAAACCAGCATCCTTCCGTAACCGGCGGTGGCGCCGTACTCGTGGCTTATCCCGGAGAACTCGTCCCTGGTCCAGTAGGCCCTGGACGCTGCGTAGTCACTGTCCGTGAAGGAGTACTTCATGGTGCCCTCGGAGAGGTACTTCTCCAGGTACGTTTCCTCCTCCTGACTGCCGTATGAGGCGGACAGGTTGAACCCGGTCTCCAGCCTTGAGGAAGGATTCCCGGTAAGACCCAGCCCGGAGTCGAGCTGCCTGATGTCGGTGTTCCCGGAGGTGAGGAGGCCTCCCAGGCTTACGGTTCCGGTAAGGGCAAATCCCGCGCAGGCCAGCAGCAACAGCGGAAGCAGTACCAGTTTCATCGTTCCACCCTTCTATTCAGCGCCTTTCTGGGCCACGAAACCCATTATGGCAAGCCCTGTGTCCGAAGGTGTTCCAGCTATCTTGGCAAGGTACGCTGATCCCAGCTGCTCGATGTGATCGGCGATGTCGTCGAAGTAGTTCATGTGGATCTGCTCTTCGTCGATTATCCTCTCGAACAGCTTTGCGCTAATGCTGTCGCCGCTGTCGAAGCACACCTTCTGGAACTGGTTGTATTTGTCTATGGTGTCGTCCTCAAGTTCGCTGTCGAAGGGAAATATCTTCTCCACCGCCTGGCCGGGTACAACTTCCGCGGCCCTGTCGGTTACCGGTTCTCCACCGAGTTCCTTGATTCGTTCCGCGAAGGCTTCCGCGTGCTTCATCTCGTCTATGGCAATGAGCTTTATGTTCCCCGCCAGCTCCCCGTAGTCCATGTCATCGAGTCCATAGTGCTGATTCATGTACTGCACTATTGCGTGGAGCTCCATCTTCCTGGCCTGGTTGAGAACCTCGATTACCGCTTTCTTCCTCTGTTCCCTCTCTTCTGAGCCCATTATCATCCTCCTTCTTCTTTTTCGGGTCAGCGGACAACAAAACAGCTCCTGACCCTTATGTCAAGCCTCCGGTTCCTTCACCACCTCCGGGGCATTCTCCTGAAAAAGGTCCTTGACCTTCTGTTCGTTGAGCTTCACCAGGGTGAAGACCCCCAGGATTGTGCCGAAGGGCATTATCATGCAGAGTACAGCTGCGGCGATGAGGCAGAGCTGGTAGTCCTTCTGGACGTTGAGCCCCCGGCCGGCCCTGAACACCAGATAGGCTATGCCCCAGCCCACCAGGATTATCCCGCCGGCGAACAGTGAGAAGAATCCGCCTGCAACGCTCAGTCCAGGCTCGTTCTCAGCCACGCCGCCAAAAACCATGAACAGGCCGCCGGCCAGGTGGAACAGGGGCAGGCAGGCCATCAGCGCTATGAAACCCGCCAGAACGAAGTGAAAAATGGAGAGCAGGTGCAGAGTGTCCCTTTCTCCGGATGAATCCATGTCAGCCTTCCCTTCAGTAATGTCCATTGAGTGTTTCCAGGGGAAAACTAACCCTTTTCAGGTTCAAGTCAATCGTATTCCACTGGAGGATGAACACTTCGTTATGTTCGTGGGAGAAGCAAACGGAAGGGGACAGGAATGAGCAGATGGAAGGCGAACAGGGAAATGATGCGTTCCCACTTCGGAGTGGAGAGCGGAGAGGTATCCGACCAGAACATCGGCGTGGACCAGCCTCCCCTGGAAAAACCCGATGAACCGGGTATGGAGGAAACCGTCCTTCCGGATCCGGTCACCGCGGGGCTTCAGAAGAACGGTATAAGGGAATGCATACTGGAACGGAAAAGCAGAAGGAAGTTCTTCGATGATCCGCTGAACCTGGAGGAACTGTCGTTCCTTCTCTGGAGCACACAGGGGGTGAAGAAGGTGGTACCGGCCTACACGAAGACCGGCAGGGCAACGCTGCGCACCGTACCATCCGCCGGGGCAAGGCATCCCTTCGAGACCTATCTCGCGGTGAACAGGGTCGAAGGGCTCGAACCGGGCATATACAGGTACTCCCCGCTGAGGCATTCGCTTCTTTACAGCGGTTCAGTGGATGGTCTGGGAATCAGGCTCACGGAAGCCTCTGCGGGTCAGGGCTTCGTGGGGGCGGCCCCTGTGGTGTTCATCTGGTCGTGCAGGCCTTATCTGGGTGAATGGCGCTACATGGGCGAGTCACACAAGGTGATGCTGATAGACGCCGGTCATGTGTGCCAGAACCTCTACCTCGCAGCGGAGGCGCTGGGTCTTGGCACCGTGGCCATAGGAGCCTATTCCCAGGAGCTGATGGACGACCTCCTTCAGCTGGACGGGGAGGACGAGTTCGTGGTTTACTGCGCCCCGGTGGGGAGGGTCGAATCCTAGCGCACGACTCTGTGGAACACGCCCCTGTCCATTGATACCGTCTCGATCCTCCCGGCCTCTTCCAGTACCGCCAGGTACTTGTTGACCTCGTTGGCGTGAAGGCCGAGTATCCCGCAGAGATCCTTCAGTGTGCAGGGTCGTCTTCCGATGGTTTCGTATATGGTCTCCTCCAGGTCCTTCCTGAATGATGTCTTCTCCCTGCGGCTGGCAGCAGGGGCGATGACCTCCGTTCCAGGGAAACCCCAGTCCTCCGCTATGGATTCCAGCCATTCTCCCGGGGCCGGTCTCAGTCCCTCCACTGCGCCCGGTCGGTCCAGGGTGTTCAGCTGTATCCGATGGGGTTCGATCCGGCCTATGGCATCCCTGAGACTTTCCAGGTTCTCCCGGCAGTCATTGTACCCGGGCAGGAGGAAGATCTCAAGCCACATCTCTCCGGATATCTCCCTCCTCAGGTCAGCGAGGCCTCTGATGTGGTCCTTTACATCCAGCCCGGAATGGGGCCGGTTGATCCGCTGAAAGGCTCCAGGGGAAGCGGCGTCCAATGATGGCATCACCAGGTCGGCCCCTAGGACCTCCCGCCGCACGGACGCATCGGTGAAAAGGGTACCGTTGGTAAGGACCGCCACGGGGATATGAGAGATGTCTTTGATGAGAGCGATCACCTCTCCGATGCTGCTGTTAAGCACAGGTTCGCCTGAACCGGAGAAGGTGATGTAATCCGGAGCCGGGTTCTCCCTGAGATATGTCTCAATCTCGTTGCTTACCTCGGCGAAGGGCACATACTCGGCCCTTTCCAGGGTAAGCAGGGTAGTCCCGCCGCATTCGCAGTAAACACAGTTCAGAGTGCAGACTTTATGGGGAACCAGGTCTATGCCCAGGGAGACCCCAAGCCTTCTGGACGGAACCGGACCGAAAAGATGCCTGTATCCCATCAGTCGTAGGCGAGACGGGTTTCGGTATCATCCAGGGCGGGAGCCAGCAGTTCGCTCCACTTCTCCCCTTTCCAGGTACCCAGGGCGGCGTGTATCAGGTAATACTTCTCAGGCACCGGATGGGTGCCGGGGATGACTGGAACACCGTAACGCTCCTCGATGAACCTCTTGAAGAACTCTATCCTGGGACACGGGGGGTACCCCACGATGAGACCCGTGGCAAGGTGTATCACCTGGGCCCCGTTCCTTATCATCTCCTGGGGCACGTACTCCACGTTTCCCCCGGGGCAGCCTCCGCAGGTGCCGTAGCCCACCACTTCGACTTCGGTATCAGCCGGATACCGCCTGAACGCGCCGGTCCGCTCCCTCAGCGCCCTGAAGCACTTCCCGCCTCCGCAGGTGTGATACCTGTGGCAGATTATTATCCCGATCCCTGTCTTTTCCTTTTCCATCACCGCTCTTTTCCTCTGAGGGAGTACTCGAGAACGAGATCCCCCTCGCTCACACCCATGTCCCCTGCTATAACAGGGCACTTCGCCTTCAGAAGGAAGAATACCGGCCGCCGGGTCCCGGAGAGACCCTCGTAATTCCCCTGCCCCTTGCTGATTATCAAGGGGGATGAATCGAAGAGCTCCATGAATTCCCGGCTGCACAGACGGGGCACCACAGCGGGAGCAGGGGAGCCCGAGGATACTATCTCCGCAACCTCGCCCAGCCCGGACTCAACTGCTTCCTCCGTTGTCACATCGTTTATCACAGGCCGGGCACGGACCGCGTAGGTTACCGGCTTACCCATTGTCTCGATAAGTAGCCTGTCGAAGACCGACTCACCGGCGTTGTCCCCCAGGTAGAGAATATCCGAAGCATCCGAAAGCTTCCGGCGGAAGTCCTCCATGTGATCTATGGCGAACGGCCTGTGGAGTACTGTCTCTATTCCCTCCTTTATCTTTATGTCCTTTCCTGTGCCCAGGTCTATCACATTGCCGGCGATGGCTATTTTCACAGCGGTCCTCAGAGGATCGGAGGAGTTCAGCACCCTCTCCCGCATGGATGGATAAAGAAGCAGGGCTTCCGCTATGTGCCTTTTCTTCGCCTCCCGGAAGGGGTCTTCCACCCCTGTGATCTCCCTGATGTCATCGTACACCCTGAGCGCTATCTCCGGGGGAGTGTGATCCAGCGGAATGTCCCCTATCCCTGCGCCGACCCTGTCAAGCAGAACCTTCAGCAGGGCTTCGTCGGAGGTGGCCGCCCTGCCGGCCCTGAGGGCCTGGGATAGGAAACAGGGAATGCAGTCCAGATACGTTCTCACCTGGTTCCGTCCGAACGCACGGGAAAGGAATAGCGCCTGCCCACGCCGCCTGGAAGGTACTTTTCCGGGAACAGACGCTCTATTTCGGTTATGTGGGCGGTGCAGTGTGTGGGACATACACTCTCCACCGATTCCAGAAGACCATAGGCTTCGAAGCCGTGCAGGCCTCCCAGCACGACCCTTACAACTCCATGTTTCCCAGCCACCTGAAAGATGCTCTCGAGCCCGGGGTGGGAACACCCGGCCACAAGGAGGAATCCCCTGTCAAGGGGAACGAGAAGGGACTGTTCCAGGGAATCAAGCTCCCCTGTGGACCAGAAGCCGTTCCCGATCTCCAGCTCTCCGGAAACGGTTACCACTTCGTACCCTCTCTTTACACCTCGGAGGCTTCTGGGAACGAAGATCCTGGCCCTGGGGCATGCCCAGATGGCGGCGGACAGCCCTCCGATGTGGTCGAAATGGTTGTGGGAAACGAACACGGTGTCGGTCATGGACAGATCCACACCCAGGGCTGATGCATTGGCGAGCAGGATGCTTCCATCGGCTCCGGCATCGAAAAGTATCTTCCTCCCTGGGGTCTCTATGAAGGCCGAGAAGCCCCAGTCCGCCTCCAGACCGGGCAGCGCTGTATTGTCGTAAAGTATGGTAACCCTGACCATCTTCACCTCCCGACTGGAACATAAGCATTATACGCCTGAAAAACCCGGTGCAGGGAACGGGTATTATCGTTGTTATTGAATTGTTCGTTCGTTAACATTAAAGTAACGATTTTTCGTCCCTCGCGGGGAACACGCCGACCACATTACAGGACAAAATGCATGTGATTGTTGATCAATATCTTATGTCGTATTTGCCACACCGGATAACAGCCCGGGCCTCCCTGTTTGCTTTCCCGTTACGGGGAGGCATATATTACCGTTTGCCTGCCGGTTGGCAGGCCGCACAATACACAACGGAAGCTCCGTCTTCATTGTTACCGGTCCCAGCCGGTAGGAGGTACAGAAATGTCCAAGAGTTTCGATGCCTTTAAGATGGCACAGGATCAGTTCGACCAGGTCGCCGAAAAACTCGATCTCGAACCCGGCGTCAGGGCGTTCCTCCGTGAGCCCATGAGGGAATACCATTTCACCATTCCCGTACATATGGACGATGGTTCTGTAAAGGTCTTCAAGGGATTCAGGGTTCAGCACAGCGACGTGCGCGGCCCCTCCAAGGGCGGAATCAGGTTCCACCCCGATGAGACCATCAGCACCGTGAAGGCCCTGGCCACCTGGATGACCTGGAAGACGGCAGTGGTGGACATTCCCCTGGGCGGCGGCAAGGGCGGAATCATCTGCGACCCCCACGAGCTCTCCATGCGCGAGCAGGAGCAGATCTGCCGCGGCTGGATCCGTTCGGTCTGGAAGAACATCGGCCCGGTTCAGGACGTTCCCGCCCCCGACGTGATGACCACCCCCCAGCACATGCTCTGGATGATGGACGAGTATGAGACCCTCTCCGGCGGGAAGTTCCCAGGCGTTATCACCGGTAAACCCGTTGGAAGCGGCGGATCCCTGGGCCGTACCGAGGCCACCGGCTACGGTGCCATCTACACCGTCCGCGAGGCCCTGAAGCGTATGGGCGTTGACATCAGCGGCGCCACCATGGCCTGCCAGGGTTTCGGCAATGTCGTCCAGCACGCCGCTGACCTCTTCACCCAGTACGGCGGCAAGGTCGTGTGCATCTCCTGCTGGGACCAGAAGGACATGACCTCCTATACGTACAGGAAGATGGAAGGACTGGACCTCCAGTTCATCCTGAGCATAACCGACAGATTCGGGACCATCGATGCTGAGAAGGCAGTGGGTGCCGGCTACGAAAAGCTCCCCGGCGGAGCCTGGATCGAGACCGAAGCCGACGTTCTTCTTCCGGGAGCCCTGGAGAATCAGATCAATGTCGAGACCGTGGGCAAGATCCACAGCAGGGTAAAGGTCATCGCCGAGGGCGCCAACGGCCCCACCACCCCCGAGGCCGATGCAGTGATCAAAGAGCGCGGTATCTTCGTCATCCCCGACTTCCTCTGCAACGCAGGCGGAGTAACCTGCTCGTACTTCGAACAGGTTCAGAACAACATGAACTACTATTGGGAGAAGGACGAGGTCCTCTCCAAGCTGGACACCAAGATGACCACAGCCTTCCACGCCGTGGCCGACCTTGCGGAGAGCCACGGGGTCTACATGCGCGACGCGGCTTACATGATAGCCATCGACAGGGTCGCCAACGCCGCCAAGATGCGCGGGCTCGTGTAGCAGAACCGCTTACAAAAGGCCGGAGCCCAGCGCTCCGGCCTTTTTTTTCGCGTCCTGAGGGATTAGGATTTCCGAAAGGAAAAACCCTCTTCTGAAAGGCAGCTCATGAACCCTCTCGACAGCACGGGAATGTCACCTGCGGGAACCCCGGAATGGAAGATCATCATCAAGCTGCTCCGTGAAACCGATCCGGAGCTCCTGGGCAGGCTCAGCAGGAAGATGATGAACTACCTCTACCGGAGGAAGGTTCACAGGATCTCCAGCATAATGGAGGAATACCTGCCCAAGCAGGCCAACGCCGTTGAGACAGGCGACCTCTACGGAGAGAACCAGCCTGCTCCCAGGATCGATTACGACATTATAGAAGGCCTCACCACAAGGGTATTCAGGCTTGCCGAAGAGGTCCTCGCCCCCGACGAGATTACAATGGCCCTGCACAGGTGGATGAGGTACGAGAAGCTCAGGTTCCTCTCCCTTGCCGCAGGGCGCAGGGACATTCCCCTGGGGCATCTGCAGGAAGCGCTGACAAGGTATGAAATGCTCCCCCAGCGCAGCAAGAAGATGGAGGCCAAGGACAGGGAGAGCATCATCGTCGACCTGACCAGGAGGGTATTCACCGACGACCTGAAGTTCATCAACACCATAAGGAAGCACGTTAGCATAAGCGACTTCGGAGAGGTTCTCAGCCACACCATCGGCCCCTTCAACGGCAACGGGAAGGTTGGGGGCAAGGCTGCAGGGCTTTTCAGGGCCAGGAAGATCCTCTGTACCCACAAGAAGTCCCACACCGTTCTGCGGAACCTCAAGGTACCCATGACCTGGTACATAGCCTCGGATGCGGTGCTGGAGTTCATCAGGCACAACGCCCTTGAAGAGATGATGGCCATCAAGTACGCCCACCCCGACGAGATCCGCCAGGAGTACCAGCTCCTGGAACAGGTGTTCAAGCACTCGGTAATGCCCTTCAGCATAATGACAGGGCTGGAGCAGGCCCTGGATCATTTCGGCACGACGCCACTGGTAGTACGTTCGTCGAGTCTTCTTGAGGACAGCACCGGCGCGGCCTTCGCAGGGAAGTACAAGAGCCTCTTCGTTGCCAATCAGGGTACCAGGAAGGAAAGACTGGAAGCCCTGGTGGACGCCATTCTGGAGGTATATGCCAGCATCTTCGGCCCGGACCCCATCGAGTACCGCAGGGAAAGGGGTCTCCTGGACTTCAACGAGGAGATGGGAATACTCATCCAGGAAGTGGTGGGCAACAGGATCGGCGATTATTTCTTTCCCCCTTTCGCCGGCGTTGCCTTCAGCAGGAACGATTACCGCTGGTCCCCGAGGATAAAGGCCGAGGACGGCATAGTAAGGCTGGTGGCCGGGCTGGGCACCAGAGCGGTGGACAGGACGGGGCAGGATTTCCCGGTCCTCATGAGCCCCGGTCAGCCCAGGCTCAGGATCAATGCCAGCACCGACGAGATGATGCGATACGCCCAGAGGAGCATCGACGTCATCAACCTTGAAAAGGGATGCCTGGAAACCATAAGCACCGACAGGGTCATAAGGACCCATGGCGCGAAGATACCCTGTCTTCCCTACATGGTCTCCACCATCGAGGGCGGTCATGTACAGCTGTCCCCGGGCTCGATGCTCAATATCCAGCAGAAAGATACGCTCCTAACATTCCATAATCTCCTGGAGAAGAGCCCTGTTCCTCTGTTCTTCAAAACGGCCCTGGGCATCCTTGAGGAAGAGATCGGCATGCCGGTGGACATCGAGTTTGCCTACGGGCCGGACATACACACACCCTATCTTCTCCAGTGCAGGCCCCAGAGCATAGGCAGGGGAACCGTGGACACCACCATTCCCAAGGGGATCGACGAGGACCGCATCCTGTTCACCGCGGGAAGGTACATCATGTCCGGGGCCTGCCACGGCATTAAGTACATCGTCTATGTGGTGGGTTCCGAATACGATTCGGTGCAGAGCAGGGAGGAACTGCTTGAGATCGGTCAAATCATAGGCAGACTGAACCAGGCCCTTCCCCACAAGAAGTTCGTTCTGATAGGCCCGGGAAGATGGGGGAGCAAGGGGGACATCAAGCTAGGCGTTCATGTGGGATACAGCGACATCAACAACACCGCCATGCTCATCGAGGTAGCCAAGGAGAAGCAGGGTCACGTTCCCGATCTCTCCTTCGGAACTCACTTCTTCCAGGACCTTGTGGAGGCGGACATAAAGTACATGCCCCTCTACCCCGACGACGAAGGGATCATCTTCAGGGAAGAAGCATTCCTGGAAGCGGAAAATCACCTGACCGACCTTGTGAAGAACGCCGGGAAGTACGCCGGGGTCATCCGGGTGGTGAAGGTCTCCGACCTTCTTGAGGGATCGACCCTTTCGGTGATACTGGACAGCGAGAGCGAGAAGGGCATTGCCTACCTGAGAACGGACTGACATGACGGAAAACGTTGGATTCGCGTTCCTGCTCACCCTTCTCGCGGGGCTGTCCACCGGCATAGGAAGCGTTCTGGGGCTTCTATCCCGCAGGTTCAACCCGAAGGTACTTACGGTATCCCTGGGTTTCTCCGCCGGAGTGATGATCTATGTGTCCCTGGTCGAGATATTCCAGAAGGCCAGGATCTCCCTGACCATGTGCATGGGCGAGAAACCAGGCTACCTGTGGACGGCGGGGGCCTTCTTCGCCGGCATCCTGGTGATAGCGCTGATCGACCGTCTGGTCCCGTCATACGAGAACCCCCATGAGGTGAACCTTGATGAAAAGATCGCCGGGGCGTCTGAAAAGGAAAGGTCGAAACTGCTCCGGATGGGCGTTTTCTCAGCACTGGCCATAGGGATACACAACTTCCCGGAAGGTCTGGCCACATTCATGAGCGGGCTTACGGATCCGGCTCTGGGCATAAGCATAGCCGTGGCCATTGCCATACACAACATTCCAGAAGGGCTTGCGGTCTCGGCTCCGGTGTACTTCGCCACCAAAAGCAGGAAGAAGGCCTTCGTCTACTCATTCCTCTCAGGGCTGGCGGAACCCATAGGTGCCCTGGCCGGGTACTACCTTCTCAGGACCCTGTTCACTGACATGATGTTCGGCCTTATCTTCGCCGGAGTAGCCGGGATAATGGTCTACATCTCACTGGACGAACTCCTTCCAGCCGCCGAGGAGTTCGGAGAGCATCACCTTGCCATAGGTGGCCTCATAGCGGGCATGGTGATAATGGCCGCAAGCCTGGCTCTTTTCATGTAAACGAAGGGCCCCCCGCAGCGCGGAGGGCCCACTTCTTAACCGTGCCGAACTATACCACGCCCTGTGCCATCATGGCGTCGGCAACCTTGCGGAAACCGGCGGCGTTGGCGCCGAGAACGTAGTTGCCAGGATCGCCGTAGAACTCTGCGGCGTCGAAGGCCTGCTTGTGGATCTGGATCATGATGTTGTGAAGCTTGTGATCCACTTCTTCCCTGGTCCACTTGGAGAAGATGGCGTTCTGGGCCATCTCCAGACCTGAAGTGGCCACTCCACCGGCGTTGGCGGCCTTGCCGGGGCCGTAGAGTACCTTGTTGTCAAGGAAGATGTTCACTCCGTCGGGAGTAGTGGGCATGTTGGCGCCCTCAGAGACCAGGAACACGCCGTTGTTCACCAGGTTCTGGGCGTCCTTGGCGTTGATCTCGTTCTGGGTGGCGCTGGGGAAGGCGCAGTCGGCCTTGTGGTTCCACAGGGGGTTGTAGTCCATGTTGGGATCAATGGGGGTGTAAACCGCGTTGGGATACTTGTCGGCGTACTCCTTGATCCTGCCCCTGCGAACGTTCTTCAGCTCCATCACGAAGTCGAGTTTCTCGGCGAAGATACCCTCTTCATCGTAGATGTAGCCGCTGGAGTCGGAGAGTGTTACCACCTTGCCGCCCAGCTGGTTGATCTTCTCGGTGGTGTACTGGGCAACGTTGCCGCTTCCGGAGACCAGGCAGCTCTTGCCATGGTAGCTGTCGCCCCGGGTCTTCAGCATCTCCTCACCGAAGTAGACGGAACCGTATCCGGTTGCTTCCGGGCGGATGAGGCTTCCGCCGTACTCCAGGCCCTTTCCGGTGAGAACACCGCTCCACTCGTTGCTGAGCTTCTTGTACTGACCGAAGAGGAAGCCGATCTCACGGCCGCCCACGCCGATGTCCCCGGCGGGGATGTCGGTGGATGGGCCGATGTGACGGAACAGCTCGCTCATAAAGCTCTGGCAGAAACGCATCACTTCGTTGTCGGACTTACCCTTGGGATCGAAATCGCTTCCGCCCTTGCCTCCGCCCATGGGGATGGTGGTGAGGGCGTTCTTGAACACCTGCTCGAAGGCCAGGAACTTAAGGATGCCCAGGTTCACCGAAGGGTGGAAACGGAGGCCACCCTTGTAGGGTCCGATGGCACTGTTCATCTCGATGCGGAAACCCCTGTTGACCTGGACTTCCCCGTCGTCCTTCACCCAGGGAACCCGGAACATTATCACGCGCTCAGGTTCGACGATCCTCTCAGGGATCCTGGCGCTTCTGTACTCGGGGTGCCTGTCGAGAACTACCTCAAGTGATTCGAGAACCTCCTGAACTGCCTGATGGAATTCAGGCTGCGCCGGGTCCTTTTGCACTACTTTCTGGTAGAGTTCTTCCAGCATTCTCACTCTCCTTTTTCGTGGATGTTAGAAACGACTGGTAGCAGGTTTTCCGCATGGCTTTTCATACGAACGTGATAGACTACTGCCATGCCAGGGTGCTGTCAATACTGTTTCTTGCACTGCGATAACAGCTTGACCGGCTCTTCGGAAGGGGGGCATAATAACCCTCCGGAAAACAAGCTTTTTCACCCGGCACAGGGAGGATGTCCGTGACAACAGGAGAACCCGGTGAACTCAAGCTGCACATGATGGAGTCCACCTACCGGAGCCTGAACAGGCTGAGGATACAGAACGTGATGCTCCTCTGCAGCCTCTATGATTACTACACCGTCGAGGAGGATGGAATGCTGGAGGATATCCTCCACGGAGCGTCCTTCGCAGACGAGACAGGTGGAGCGCCATCATTCCACCAGGTTCCCGACGCGCAGACGGCCCTTCAGATGCTCAGAAATCCCGCCGGGGTACGCTTCGACATGATCATCTGCATGTCCACCGGCGACGGATCCACCTTCAGGGAGTTCACGGAAAGGGTAAAGGAGATTAACGAGACCCTGCCGGTAACGGTTCTCACCCACAACTCCGAGGAGCTCAGGAAGGTGAGCAGCCGCAATCCAGGTTCAGTTCCATACAGGCTCTTCACCTGGATGGGCAACGGGGAGATCATCGGGGGCATAATACAGCTTGCGGAGAACACAATGAACGCCCCGGCGGACTGCGGGGAGCAGGGCGCCCCATGCCTGCTCCTGGTTGAGGATGATGTGACGTTCTACTCCAGATACCTTCACCAGGGAATGGAGGTCATTCACCGGAGCTGCAGGGATTCCCTCTCCAGCATGAAGTCCTCTACCAGGCAGAAGCTGAAGGCCAGGGCCCGCACCAAGGTACTTTTGGCCACCAACATGGAAGAGGCCCTGGAAAACCTGGAATCATACTCCAGTTCCCTTGTGGGCGTTATCACCGACATGCGTTTCCACCGCAACGGCAGTCATGACAACAAAGCGGGGCTGGCCCTTATCGAAAAAGTGAGGGAGAAAGCGCCGGGAGTGCCCGTGGTGCTCCAGACCAGCGAGGCCAACGGCGCCGGGATCGCCGCTGAACACTCCGTGGGATATGTGAACAAGAACTCGGAAACCCTGATCGCGGACCTGGGTCAGGTACTCAGGAACTACATGGACTTCGATGAACTCAGGTTCCTGGACGCGGATGGGAACACCGCAAGAACGGCCTCCAACGTCGCAGAGCTGGCCACCGCCCTGGAGAACCTGCCGGAGGAGTTCATCAGCGAATGCTGGCTCTCCGGAAGGATGCGCCGGTGGCTCAGGATACGCACGGAGCTTGATCTATGCAAATTCCTGGAAAAGGCGGCATCAGTCGGGCTTGAGGGTCGATCCCTGCTGAAGGGTTACAGGGCGTGGAAGACCGAACAGAGGCGGGGCTATGTAACCCCTTACAGCAGGTCCTTCCACGAGGAGAAGCTCATGTTCAGCAGGCTGGGCAGCGGCTCCATGGGAGGGAAAGGCAGGGGCCTGGCCTTCATAGACAGGATGCTGGCGGCGAACCTCGAGGAGGACAGGTTCAGAAGGGTTGAGCTGTCCGTTCCCAACACGGTCATCATCACCACCGAGTTCTTCGACGAGTTCATCAGGGGGAACGACCTCCACTCACTGGCCATCGAGTGCCAGGACGATGACAGGATAAACAGGGCGTTCCAGAAGGCCTCCCTTCCCGCCACGATACTGGGAGACCTGAGGGACTATCTGCGAACGGTTACCACCCCGATAGCCGTCCGTTCGTCGAGCCTTCTCGAAGACGCCATGTACCAGCCCTTCGCCGGCATCTACGCCACCAAGATGCTCCCCAATAACTCCCGTGACCTCGACGTACGCTTCAGACACCTGGTAAGTGCGGTGAAGTTCGTCTATGCATCTGCTTTCATGAAGTCGGCCAAGTCGTACATCAGGGCGACCAACCACAGAGTGGAGGAGGAAAAGATGGCGGTTCTCCTCCAGAAGGTTGAGGGGAGGCAGCACAGGGACCTGTTCTACCCCCACTTCTCCGGAGTGGGAAGGTCATACGACTTCTACCCGGCGGGTTCTGCAAAACCGGAGGACGGCGTGGTGAATGTGGCGCTGGGGCTGGGCAAGGCCATAGTGGACGGGGGGATGTCCCTGAGGTTCACCCCCAGATATCCCAGGGTACTTCCCCAGTTCGGCACGCTGAAGGATATGCTGGACAACTCCCAGAAGCGCTTCTATGCCGTTGAGATGAACAACTCCAACTGGGGCTCCGCCATGGACGAGGATCAGTACATAACAAGCCACGGCCTGGAGCAGGCTGAGAAGGACGGAACCCTGGAGTACCTGGGCTCCACCTACGACGCGGCCAACGAAAGGGTAATGGACGGCATTACCCGCCCGGGCCCCAGGGTGCTGAACTTCGCCCACATACTCAAGAGCGGCATCTTCCCCCTTCCCCAGATAACCGACTACCTTCTGAAGATGGGCGAAAAGGCCATGGGCTGCCCGGTGGAGATAGAGTTCGCGGTTACACTGGGCGAGAAGCGACCCATGCCCGCCCGGTTCGGGCTTCTGCAGATACGGCCCATGGTGGTCAGTCATGACCTGGTGGACGTGGACCCGGACAGCTTCGCCCGGGAGGAACTGCTCTGCATCACTCAGACTGCCCTGGGGAATGGCACCATCCAGTCCATCCAGGATGTGGTTTACGTGAAGCCCGACGACTTCAGCGCCGCCAGGACCAGGGACATAGTAAAGGAAGTGGAAGCTCTCAACAGGAAGCTCTTCGAGGCTGAGAGGCCCTTCATACTCATCGGCCCTGGCAGGTGGGGATCATCCGACCCCTGGCTGGGCATTCCGGTTACATGGAGCCAGATCTCAGGTGCCAGGGTCATTGTGGAAGCCAGCCAGCCCAACATGAACATCGACCCCTCCCAGGGATCGCACTTCTTCCAGAACATGACTTCACTGGGTGTCGTTTACTTCACCGTGCCCCATAACAGATCCGGCTCCATGATCAACTGGGAAAGGCTGAACTCAGCCGAAGCCGTGGAAGAAACTCCGCATCTTCGCCATATCCGCCTGGGCAGCAGCGTGAAGGTAATGGTGGACGGCCGGACAGGCACAGGGGCAATGATTCTTCAGTAACGGTCCAGGTATCTCTCCAGCTCCCATGGGTGGATAACCTTTATGTACCTGTCCCACTCCCTGCGCTTGTTCAGAAGGAAGTGCTGGAATACATGCTCCCCCATTGCTTCCCTTACCGTTTCGTCCTTCTCCATGTGGTCCAGGGCAGCCGCCAGGCTGTCGGGAAGGGTCCTGATCTTCAGCCTCTTCTTCTCCCTGCCGCTCATGGAGAAGATGTTCCTGTTCACCGGTTCACCGCATTCAAGGCCGTTCTCGATCCCGTCGAGACCTGCTGCAAGCATCACCGCAAGCGCCAGGTAGGGGTTGCATGAAGGGTCAGGCACCCTGATCTCGCATCTGGTACCCTTCCCCCTGGCTTCCGGGATCCTGATCAGAGGCGACCTGTTCTTCATTGACCAGGCAACGTTGATCGGGGCCTCGTAGCCGGGTACGAGCCTCTTGTAGGAGTTCACCAGGGGGTTGGTCACCGCGGTGAAACCCATCGCGTGTTCCAGCACACCAGCTATGAACTCCCTGCAGAGCGGGGAAAGACCGAACTCGTCTTCCCTGCCGTAGAAAACGTTGCTGCCTGAACTGTCGAACATCGAGAAGTGGGTGTGCATTCCAGACCCGGCCTCATCGGCCATCGGCTTGGGCATGAAAGTGGCATGGAGCCCGTGCAGCAGGGCCACCTTTTTAACCACGAACTTGAAGGTGACTATGTTGTCCGCCGCCTCGACGGCTTCCACGTACCTGAAATCGATCTCGTGCTGACCCGGGGCAACCTCGTGGTGGGCGGCCTCCACCTCGTAGCCCATGGCCTCCAGGGCCAGGACCACGTCCCGCCTGGCGTCCTCGCCCCGGTCCACCGGGGAGAGGTCGAAGTAGCCCCCTCTGTCGTGGGTCTCTGTAACGGGGTTCCCCTTCCCGTCGCAGTGAAAGAGGAAGAACTCAGCCTCGGGGCCAACCATTACCCTGTATCCCAGCCTGGCCGCCTTCTCTGTCTGTCTCTTCAGAATGGACCGGGGGCATCCGGGGAAGGGGGTTCCGTCGGGGCTGGAAATGTCGCAGATGAGCCGGCCTATCCTGCCGTACTGGCTCTCCCAGGGGAACACCGCGAAGGTGCTCAGGTCCGGGGAGAGGAGCATGTCGGATTCCTCTATACGGGTAAAACCCTCAATGGACGAGCCGTCGAACATGATCTCGCCTGAAAGGGCCTTCTCGAACTGACTCTCGGGAACCTCCACGTTCTTGATTATGCCGTCGATATCGGTGAACTGAAGCCTCAGGAAATGCACGTTCTCATCCCGGCACCTGGCAAGGATATCAGGAATGCGCTCAGGCATATTGATCCTCCATTCGTGTTCAGAATGCAGGAATCATACCTGGTCCGGCGATTTCGTCAATGGATTTGCGCAGAACGCATCCCAATATCGGAACATTCCGTGGGATCAGCCCTCCAGGTTCTCCCTGGCCTCGGGAACGAACTCGAAGAAAGCCGTTATCTTCTCGCATGGATACTCGGCGCATTCACCGCAGTTGGCTATCTCCCTGGGAAGGGCGCACCGCCGTATCTCGCAGCCGTGCTCGCAGTGGTGGAACTTGATGCCCTCCCCGGTGCAGCCGGTGCAGTTGATGCTCACAGGCGGAATGTCTGCGCCGTACATGCTTGACCACTCGGAAGCAGTCTTCCTCCTCAGTTCGTCGTCATCGTTCAGGTAAGCCGCTCTGGCCGGGCATACGCCGCAGTCCAGGCCGCAGTAGGCGATCATTTTCATGTAAGCTCCTTCTCACGCGAAAAGAACACACTTAGAACAGGGTTTTCAGCGATCCCCAGGTGCAGCTGTTCATGCTGAACATATTCATCTGAACATAAATGAAATAGCTGCTGTTCCTGCCCACCGGTTCCCATGGTTCCCATAGAACGAAATCGTCGCTGAAGAAACTGTGGGGCTGCGGAAGATCTGCACCGTCAGTAAGACTCGACGGCCATCCCCCGGTGCTGAAGGTGGTGTTCACCATCGTCCAGAAATCGAATGGCACCTCCAATGGAGGACCGTAGGTTATATAAGTAGGAGCATAGTGAAGGGCATAGCCGGACTGTCTGTCAAGGAGTTCTCCGGGGCCCGAAGCTTCGCCGGTCCATAACTCGAAGTAAGCATGGCTGGTATCCCAAACGCTGTTATGATGATAGAACCAGAACTCGGAGCAGCTGATCCAGGCCTCCTCCACCCCCGGATGGAAGTCCTCCAGATGGAACCATGTTCCCCTGTAGGTGCCTTGCCAGGTAATCCATGAGGGTGTTCCATCGCAATAGGTCAGCCAGTCCCAGTTCCTTTCCACTGAAGGCAGCCCCTCTTCCGAGGGACAGAATCCCCCGCTGCTCTGTGCAGCGAAGAGGATAACTGACAGCACGCACAGCAGCATTTCCCTCTCCTCTCGCCGGGGCAAGGGTCAAAACAGCGTCTTCAGGCAACCCCAGCTGGTGGAAGATATGGCGTCCACATCCGCCAGCACGGCGATGAATAAGTTCCTCCCGAACCATGGCTCCCACACAATGAAATCATCACTGAAGAAGCTGTGATTTACAGGCTGCGATGAATCGTCACCAAGGAGCGAGGGCCAGCCCCCGGCGCTCATCTCGGTGTTCACCAGCACCCAGAAATCCCCGGGAACGGTCTCCGGGGGTTCGCAGATAACATAGACTGGTGCGAAGTGAACGGCGGTGGCAATGTCCTGCCTGATCTGAGCCGCCGGTCCATTCTCTTCACCTGCCCAGAGTTCGATGTAAGCATCGCTTGTGTCCCAGGGATAGCTGGAATGGTGGTAGAACCAGAACTCCGATGCGGAGAGCGCAGTCTCGATGACACCGGGGTAGAAATCCTCCAGATGGAACCAGGTCCCTCGGTAAGTTCCCGCCCAGCTGATCCATCCCGGAGTGCCGCTGCAGTAGGTGAGCCACTCCCAGTCCATCTCGACTTCCGGCAGCAAATCGTCAGCGGGAACATCGGTCATACCTGCCACGGCGAGTATCATGATAGCCATGAACATGGGTTCCTCCAATTTAAAAAGCTGTCTTAAGGGCCGCCCAGGAATGCTGGCTGAGCTCTTCGGACTCATTCCCCACCGAAATGAAGAATTCACCCAGATCGAACTGCTCCCATATAAGCCAGTCGTCAGAATAGAAGCTGTGCCCGTCGGCCTCTCCGTCGGCGAGGATCTGAATCGGCTCCCCTGAGGTAACCAGACACCAGAACTGGCCTTCCATAACAACAGGGTCCGGCAGCCACACCATTCCATCTGTCAGCTCCGCGGAGGTCACCAGTTCCGCAGGACCTGACATCCCACCGTTCCAGAGCTCCAGACAGGTCCCGGAGGGGTATGAGAACAGCCATATCTCCGCCCATTCCACGGTGAACTCCGTTGCCCCTGGCTGGAAATCCTGGATGTCGAACCATGTTCCCCTGCACTGTCCTGCGCTGAACATCCATTCCGGGGTCTCCCCGTGGTATGAAAGCTCCACTCCGTTTACCGCGTATGCTGCGGGAACGAGAACAGCCGCCATGATCAGTAATTTTCCCATTGCAACTCTCCTTTCAAGTAGCTCGTAGCCAGAGAAAAGCAATTGGTTTACCACTGGCTTATAGTCATGTGCAATAATTGTTTAACCAATATCTGATGAAATGTCATCTCTGTTTCTATGGTATTTTTTTCCTTATACTGCGGAATTTTTCCCTCGTTTCTACGAAACATATCCCTTTGCCCAACCATTCTATTTTTATATTATTTGATAAGCGGTTATGGAGGAAAATGAAGAACACTACCATAGAGAATATTTCCCGCAGGGAGTCTTCAGAGCTGGGTCTGACCCATCTTCTGTTCACCGATGGTTCGGGAGAGCCAAGATTCGGAAGGGTAGTCCCGTTCCCTCTGGACCTTCACAGGCTGGAGTACATTCTGGAGCTGGCCGGCAAGGCGCAAGGTGTCCTTGTTCCCGATGCCTGCTCCACAATGCCCGACGGGACACTATGCCTTTCCATTCCCCTGAACAGTATGACCCCGAACCTGAGGGGATACTCACTGGACGACCTCTTAGCGCCACTGAGGGCACTTCATCTCTCCGGGCTGAACCACCTCTCCATCGACAGGAACTCGTGGGTTCAGGACCGGAACGGCAATGCATTTCTCATCTTCTGGGGAGAAGGTCTCTTCCGGACTTCCTGCGGTTCAGCCCCCGAGGTCGTTTCAGGAGGGTATCCCAACGCCCTTTCCGACCTGTACATGCTTGCCGGGTCGCCTCTGTTCGAAGACGCGGCCGGCACAGGATCCCTTGATGCAAGGATTGAGGGGCTTCGGTCAGCGAGTTATCGGCGGAGACTGAACTCCGCGGAAAAACTCGGCTATCAGTTCCCTCCCCTGTTCCCTGTGGAGCTGTCGCCGGGGCTGTCCGACTTCACCGTACTTTTCGGGGGGAACTGGAAGGAAAGGGATCTGGCGATTAATGGATTGGTTGCCGATGCCTCCGCCGGCGGTTGGGCCTGCAGGGTTCTCAGAAGGGCAGCGGGTGAAAAAGGAAGACCGCTTCCGGATGTACCGGCGGGAACGGTGACCTCCTCCCCCGGGCAACTTCTGCAAAACGCTTTCGCCGGCAGGCCCGGTATTGAGAAACTGCTTGTCATCTGCGATCTTGCAGGCGATCAGCAGGATACCTGCCTTCAGCTCGAACGGCTGCGCAGGATCATGCCCCCCGGGCTTCACATCGTTGTTACCACTACGGATGAAGGTGTTTTCCCCAAAGAGAACAGGCTGGTCATTCCGGGAGAACCCCTTCAGGCCAGTGACATCCCCCTGAGCAGGGAGACGGAGCACCTGGGGAACTGCTGCGCGGGACCCTCCTGGTACGGACCAAGATGCAGGGCCGGCGTCACCGGATCAGCTGCTCCCGACCTTCTGAATCTCTCCTGGAGAACCCTGTTCAGGGAGGGCGCCTTGCTGAACACGGTAAACTGTCCAGCTCCGGGGAATGTCAGGGAAAGAGCTGAAAGCCTTCTCCGTCTGGGCCGCTTCAGGGAGGCACTGGAAGCGTGCCCGAAGGATGACCTTGACCTGCAGGGGGAGATCCTCATCTCCCTTGGAGAGCATGAAAAGGCAACAGCCCTGCTGAAAAAGGGCGATCCCCTCCTTCTGGCCACAGCGCTCAAGGGAACGGGCAGGATTAAGCAGGCCCTGAAAGTGCTCTCGGTTACCGGGGAGCCGGACCACCTGCCGGAGCTTGCCGAACTCTGGGATCTCTCAGGCGAACCCGCAAAGGCCCTGAAACCACTCAGGGAACACATGGATAGTGGAGATGACAGCACGAGGGTGAGGATACTCTGCTCCCTTCGCAACCTGGAAACAAGACTGGGGATGTATCCCGAGGCCATTGCCCACGCCGAAGAGGCTATACGCCTATCGAGGACCATATCCAGCATTCCGTTGCTGGTTAAAAGCCTCCAGGCCAGGGGAAGGGTGCTTTCCGTGGTGGGCAGGTGGCATGAGGCCATCGAGGACTTCAGCACAGCGGCAAACCTCCATGAAGAGAACGCCCTGACCGTGGAAAGACCGCCCCACATAGACCTGTTCGACCTTCAGCTCCGCATGGGTTCCATCGCGGAAGCGGATGTTACCCTCCAGAAGCTGGAGAACCTCCTTTCTGGAGGCGGCGCTCCTATGGAACAGATGCTCTTCATGCTGAAGGCGTACCGGTGTTCCCTCCTGGGAGGGGGAGAAAAGGGGATTCCCTTTGCCCTCAGGGCGGAGGAACTGGCATCGAGGTACGGAATGGAACTCTATTCCGGGATCAGCACGCTTTACGCGGGAAAGCTCTACATCCAGGCGGGCAGGGTGAGATCCGGCAAGCACCTCCTGGAACGAGCCAGGGCCAAGGGTCACATACTGGGCGACAGGCACCTGGAACTGCTGGCCGGCATCGAGCTCCTGCTCCTTGGAGTGTCGGAGGGTCAGCTGCCTCCCAGGGAAGACCTGAGCACGGATGAACTTGCCGAAGAGCGTCTGATACTCAGGATAGCCTACGGCGAAAACCGGGACGAAAACTACGAAGAGCTTCTGGAGATGCAGTCCCTTCTTACCGCCATAAGGTTAGCCGACACATGCGGATTTCCCGGTTCGCCAGAAACGGTAAAAAGGATCCTGAAGGCCAGGGAACTGGTCCTCAACCAGCTCAAGGGAGAAGCCCGACAGGATTATCTGAGATCTTTCAGGTCGCAGTGGGACGGTTCCGCCGGGAAATCCTCCAGTTCGAAGCGGACCGGGGAGGTGCTGGATAGCGTTGCCCGGTGGGTCTACGAGTACGGTGAGGGGGTTGCGGGTCTCGATCGTCTGCCCGAGGTCCTTGGTCTGGAGGGGGTATCCCTTCAGGAGAAAAAGGGCTGGACAAAGGTCCCCTGTGAGTGGCCAATGTACATCAAGGGAGAAGGAGCAGCGGAACTCGCTCCGCTGCTTGTAACAGCGGCGGCGGCAGCGGCATGTCTGCCAGGGAGCAGCGTGCCCGTGAACAGACAGCCGGTTAGCGATACGAACATCATCGGTGATTCAAGGGCCATTCGACAGGTCAGGTATGAGGTAAAAAGGTATGCCTCCGAGAATGTGCATGTTCTCATAACAGGGGAAACAGGTACCGGGAAGGAAGTATGCGCAAGGGCCATACACGCCCTGAGCGGCCGCTCCGCAAAGAACTTCGTCCCGGTTGACTGCGGGGCGATACCGGAGAATCTCATGGAATCGGAACTCTTCGGTGCCGCCGCCGGGGCGTACACCGGCATAGGGACCTCAAGACCCGGTCTGCTTCAGGAGGCGGACGGAGGAACCCTCTTCCTGGATGAGATAGGCAATCTCCCCCTGCATATGCAGGTGAAGCTTCTTCGGGTGCTTGACACCGGAACCTTCAGGAGACTGGGAGAGAACCGGGAGAGAAGGGTCGATCTGCGGGTGGTAGCCGCCACCAACTCCGAACTGGAGGAAAGGATGCGAAGCGGTTCCTTCCGTTCCGACCTCTATTACAGACTTGCCGTGGCCAGGGTTCACATCTCCCCCTTGAGGGAGAGGCCGGAGGACATAGAGCCACTGATCCTTCATCTTTCCGGGAAAACACCTACCAGGGGAGCACTGAGAGCCCTGATGGACAGGGACTGGCCAGGTAATGTAAGAGAACTCCAGAATGTGATCACCAGGGCAGCCATCCTCTCACCCGACGGCGTGATCAGGAGCTGTCACATAGAGACTGAGGAGAGGCGCGGCGGGTCATTCGGTAGGAAGACCCTGGAAGATGCCATAAGGGATCACATTGCAAGAACGGTTGAATCCGCCGGAGGAAACAGGTCGCTGGCGGCAAGGATACTGGGCTGTGATCCAAAGACCGTTAGGAAGTATCTCAGGACCGATCGAAGTGATCAGTAATACCTGCTCCTGAGGTACGAGAACACACTGCCTGCATATTCCCTGAAGGTGAGCTTGTAAGGGAACTCCCTCTGCTTGATGCAGTAACCTTTCCACAGCTTGTCGAAGAATGAGTAAACCCCGTCCAGGGGCAGATTCAGCAGAACATGCAGAAGGGGTCGAAGGAACTTGAACTCAATGCTGAGTGCGAACAGGTGCCTCAGTCTCTTCCTCTTGGAGATGTCATCTATCTTCAGCACCGTGTCATCGAAAAAGGAGTCGGGGATCTCCTGATCGTTCCTTATGAGGTTCCGCTCCCTGCAGAACTCGGCGATCCTGGTCTTAGGGTATGGCTGAAGCAGTGTTGCGAAGGCGAAATCGGGTCTTATCGAATGATTGAAGGCGAGGGTTGCGATGTCGTCCTCCAGGGTGGAAGTGGGGACTCCAAGGATGTTCTGTGTCACCAGGCGTATTCCGCTCTTTTTCACCAGCCGGCATGCTTTTTCCAGGGTGCTCACCCTCAGGTTCCTGCCAAGGACCTCATTAAGTATCCTCTCGTTCGTGTTCTCCAATGCCATTTTTACGCTTATGCATCCCGCTCCCGCAAGCAGCCCGGTGATCTCTTCGGTAACCAGGTTGGCCCTGAGATGGCAGTGGAACGGCAGCCCTATCTCTTCAGGATAGATCCGGCAAAACTCCCTGACCCATTCGTGATCCAGTATGAAGATGTCGTCCTGGAACACGATCATCTGAAGCTGATCGTCAGCTTCCTTCACTTCCCTTATCTCGCTTATCACATTGTGCACCGACCGCCTTCTGCACTGCTGACCCAGGTTCCTGTAGATATCCCTGTAGGTGTGGTTGAAACAGTATGTGCAGTCGTAGGGGCAGCCACGCCCCGTGATGCAGAAGACAGCCTTCCTGTTCCCTCCGGGAAGGAGATCCCGTTTAGGGAACGGTATCGAATCCAGATCCTGAACAAGGGGAAGCAGAGGGTTCATCCTTACTCTGCCGTTCTCCCTGTACATGAGATTGCCCACAGTACTAAGAGGAGTCCTGTTCTCCAGGGCCCTCAGGAATAGCGGAAAGGCGGTATCGGCTTCGCCTCTCATTGCATAGTCGAGCCACGGGTTCTCATCCATCACCTCAGGGAAGAAGGTGGGATGGGCACCCCCCATGATCACAGGTACACCAAGGCGTTCCGCAAGGGGTTCGACCATCTCCAGGTACTTCCGGTGGAAACCCGTGGTGGAACCGAAAGCAAGCAGATCCGGGCGACAGTCCTCCGCCGCCTGAACCATCCTGCGGTCGGTCAGAGCAACAGCACCGATCTCATGGCCCAGCTCTTCAGCGATTGCAGCAAGGTAACTCACCCCCAGCGGGACGGTGAGCCCGTCGTGCACAAGAAACAGAATCTTCATGGCGGAAGATCCCCTCCCTTCCCTGGCGATAGAAATAATAAGAGGATCATGCAGAGTAAAGCCCTGCGCGCTATCAAGATAGAAGCGTATATATATACAGGTTGAACCTTCTCTTCTGTTTCGCAAAACACCTGCGACTACTTGACCCATAGCTTGTATGCCAGTATGGTGACGCATACTGTTCTCCCGGCGGAACATCCGGTTGCAGAACTACGCCTCCTCCTTGTAACGGTATTCGTCAGGGCAGGCTGTCTACCCGCTACCGTTCACACAAAACCGGAGGGCAAGCGATGCACGAGATCCTTTTCAAGGAAAGACTGGGCCCGGACATTACCCTTTACACTTTCCACGCTCCCGATGTGGCCGCCTACAGGCAGCCGGGGCAGTTCGTTCTCATGCGGATAAGCGAGGACGGAGAGCGGATACCCATAACGATAGCGGACGTGGACAGGGAAAAGGGAACCATCACCCTGATAGTCCAGTCAGTTGGAAAGACAACCCTGGAGCTTGCCCAGAAGGAAGTGGGAGACTCGGTGCCGGATATCGCCGGCCCCCTGGGAACCCCCACTCATATTGAGAAGGTCGGTCATGTTCTCTGTGTTGGAGGAGGCATCGGAACCGCGCCTCTCTACCCGGTGGCAAAGGCAATGAAAGAGGCAGGCAACAGGGTGACAAGCATACTCGGAGCCCGTTCCGCAGACCTGCTGATACTCGAGGACCGTATGCGGGAAGTCAGCGACTCCATCGTGATTACCACCGATGACGGCACTAAGGGAAAGAAGGGGCTTGTCACCAACGCCATTCAGGAGCTTGTGGACTCAGGCGAGAAGTTCGACCAGTGCATAGCCATGGGTCCCCCGATAATGATGAAATTCGTCTGCCTGCTCACCAAGAAACTGGGAATACCCACCATAGTGAGCCTCAACCCCATAATGGTGGACGGCACCGGGATGTGCGGCGGATGCAGGGTAACTGTGGGCGGAGAGATAAAGTTCGCCTGCGTGGACGGCCCGGAGTTCGACGGTCACCTTGTGGACTTCGATGAGATGATGGCAAGGCTCAATACATACCGGAGCCATGAGAAGCAGGCCCTTGAGAAGTTCAGCGACCATTCGGGGTGCAAACTGGAAGCCTCCCTGAAGGGAGGGAAGTGATGAAGCCGGCTGAAAGACTTAAGATCCCCCCTACTCCCATGCCGGAACAGGATCCGGCGGAAAGAATTCACAATGTGAAGGAAGTGCCTCTGGGCTATACCCCTGAAATGGCCATGAAGGAGGCGCAGAGGTGCCTCCAGTGCAAAACGCCCTTCTGTGTGGAAGGCTGTCCCGTGGGTATAGACATACCGGGGTTCATAGGCGCGATCGAGGAGGGGGATTTCCGAAAGGGGGTCCGAATCCTCAAGCAGAAGAACCTCCTTCCCGCTGTGTGCGGAAGGGTCTGCCCCCAGGAAGAGCAGTGCCAGCAGGTATGCACCATAGGTAAGGCGAAGAAGGACCCCTGCAAGGCGGTGATGATAGGCAAGCTGGAGAGGTTCCTGGCTGACTGGGAGAGGGAGAACGGCGAGTTCGAGACACCCCCGGAGGTAAGGAAAACAGGCAAGAAGGTCGCCGTAATAGGCGGAGGCCCCGCCGGGCTCACCGTAGCCGGCGACCTGATAAAGTACGGCCACGAGGTGACCGTATACGAAGCCTTCCATAAAGCCGGCGGAGTGCTGGTGTACGGCATCCCGGAGTTCAGGCTGCCCAAGGCCATAGTGCAGACTGAAGTGGAATACCTGGAAAAACTGGGGGTGAAGTTCAGGTACAACTTCATAGTGGGAAAAACGGCCCCGGTGCAGAACATCGTCGAGGAGCACGACGCCGTGTTCATAGGAACGGGCGCAGGCCTGCCCCGGTTCATGAGGGTGGAGGGCGAGAACCTGCTGGGTGTTATGTCCGCCAACGAGTACCTTACCAGGGCGAACCTGATGAAGGCGTACTCCTTCCCCTACACCGACACCCCCATAGTAAAAGGCAAGAAGGTAATAACCGTAGGCGGCGGCAACGTGGCCATGGACTGCGCCCGCACGGCCCTGCGAATGGGAGCCGAACGGTCGCTCATCGTTTACCGGAGGGCCGAGGAGCAGATGCCCGCAAGGCTCGAGGAGATACACCACGCGAAGGAAGAAGGAGTGGAGTTCCACCTCCTGAACAATCCGGTGCGCCTCATCGGAAACGATGACGGCTGGCTCACCGGTGCCGAGCTTATCCGCATGGAACTGGGCAAACCGGACGCCTCCGGGCGAAGAAGACCTGTACCGGTTGAGGGCTCCGAGTACGTTGAGGAGGCCGATGCGCTGATAGTTGCCATAGGCAACAGCCCGAACCCGCTGGTGCCCGCCTCGTGGCCGGAACTCGAGGTAACCGGCTGGGGAGGCATAATCGTCAACGAGGCAACCGGACAGACCTCTGTGCCCGGTGTTTTCGCAGGGGGGGACATAGTCCTCGGAGCGGCAACGGTCATCCTGGCCATGGGCCACGGAAGAAGGGCCGCCAGGGCCATGAACCTCTACCTTTCCTCCGGGAAGTGGGAAGACCTCGAGAGCGCACTGTCCCTCTGCCGCGCGGAAGTGCGCTGAGGGGAAACGGTTATTGTCATTGACTTGAACGGGAACTCTCCTTAGCGTTCCCCTGCTGAAATACAAACACAACAAGAGGAGGAAACCATTGAAGGGCCGTGTACTGATAATAGACGACGAGGCCGAGATCAGAAGGAACCTCACCGTGGGCCTCACCCAGGAAGATTACTCGGTTGTCGCCTGCCCCGACGGCATCTCGGCCATCCATGAGCTGAACCAGGCCAGGAACAGGGGAGTCGCCTACGACTACCTGGTGACCGACATCTTCATGCCGGACATCGACGGGCTGAAGATCCTCAAGGTAATAAAGAACCAGTATCCTGAGCTTCCCGTTCTGGTGATAACCGGCTTCGGCGACGAGCGCCTTATGCTCACCGCCCTCTCCGAGCACAACACCGGCTACCTGGATAAACCCTTCGAGATCCCCGACCTCGTGGAGGCCCTCGAGGAGCTTTCCCCGGGGAAGACCGCCACAGAAGCCGCCGACGAGGCGGAAGACGATGGCATGCGGGAATCCATCAGCGCGTACCTTACCATCAAGATCACCGATGCCGATAAGAGCATGGAGATATTCGACAGGCTCTACTCCATGCCCAACATCCAGTCCTGCGATGCGGTGAGGGGCGACTTCGACGTGATCCTCCTGGCCCAGGCCGAATCTCAGGACGAGATCGAGAAGGTCTTCGAAACCGTGAAGTCCATGGACGGAGTAAAGGTCCTCTCCATGTCCACAGTTGAAAGGCCAAAGCTCGACAGGGATGTGGACCAGTTCATAGACACCTATCAGAAAGCCGTTAAGCAGGATGCCCAGGCAGGAGCCAGACGGCAGCCCGGCACAATGAGCTACATAATAGCCGACATAGACCCGGAAGCGATACAGCAGATATTCACCACGGTGTTCTTCATCGATGAAGTGGTGGTCTGCGATGTGATCGAAGAGGGCACGAAACTCGTGGGAATGATCACAGGGCACGGCTCCGTGGGCAAGACTCCCAGGATAATCGAGAAGCTCAGTCAGATCGACGGAGTCCTCAGGGTCAGGGAAGCAAAGGTAATCAAACTCATAGACGACTGACGGAACGGACCTACTCTAACACATCCTGACGAAACCCCCGCCGGGGAACGCTGCTTCCCCGGCCCGGGCTTCCGATCTCGAAGGGAGTGATGAAAACGGCTGCCAAGAAGGAAAGCTTCAGCTACAGGCTCTGGAGGTACGACGGTGCCCCCGGGGAGCTTATCCCCCTGCTCCAGTCGGCGCAGGAACATTTCGGCTATATCCCCAGAAGGGCCATCAGCTACATATCAGGAGCAACTGGAATACCCGAATCGGACATCTACGGAGTCATCACGTTTTACAGCCAGTTCAGGCTGAAGCCCATGGGCAAGTACGTGATCAGGGCCTGCGCCGGAACCGCCTGCCATGTTTCCGGGGCCAAGTCCATCATCGAGACCATCGAGGACGAGCTGGGAATAGAGGTTGGCGACACAAGTGAAGACGGCCTGTTCACCTTCCTCACCGTGGCCTGCATCGGGTGCTGCTCCCTTGCGCCGGTGATAATGGTCAACGACGACACCCACGGAAGGCTCACCCCTGCTTCCCTGCGGAAGATACTGAAGGAATACCGCAGGAAGGGCAGGGAAACCACTGAGGGGGCGGCGATATGAGGACCATAGTGGTAGGAATGGGCACCTGCGGTCTCTCCGCCGGAGCCCAGCCTGTTTACGACAGGCTAAGGGAACTGGCCGAGTCCAGGCCAGACGCGTGCGAACTCACCATATCGGGCTGCATAGGCATGTGCTTCAGGGAACCCCTGGTGGAGATAAGGGGCGACGGGAAAAGGGTGTTCTACGGCGAGGTGTCCACTGAGTCGGCGGAGGCCATTTTCCAGCAGCACGTACTCGGCGGCTCCCCTGTTCAGGACGAACACCTTATCTACGGAATCGACGAGAACGGGAACACCTTCGGCGAGGAAAAAAGCTTCCTGGACCTGCAGAGCCGAATAGTCCTCAGGAACTGCGGCACCATCAACCCCGATTCCATAGACGACTACGAGGCCGCCGGGGGATACTCCGGGCTGAAGAAGGCCCTCACCGGCATGACCCCGGAAGAAATCATCCAGACGGTGAAGGACTCCGGGCTCAGGGGCCGGGGCGGGGCCGGTTTCCCCACAGGCCTGAAGTGGTCCTTCGCCGCGGGGAACCAGGGCGCGAAGAAGTTCGTGGTCTGCAACGCCGACGAGGGTGATCCCGGGGCGTTCATGGACCGCTCGGTCCTGGAGGGCGACCCCCACGCGGTGATCGAAGGGATGATCATCTGCGGAA
>ERZ795057.247-NODE-247-length-57792-cov-17.590401_pt1 | contig 57792 bp, 70 predicted proteins | sample MGYA00375141_ERZ795057 | MGnify/ENA primary metagenome ERZ795057 (study PRJEB30186, sample SAMN05720163) | activated sludge metagenome | isolation source: Anaerobic digester | place: Hong Kong | collected 2015-01-26 ...
AAGTGATGATCTGAAGCATCGTGTCAAGCGAACCTTGCCACAAGACTATCATCAAAGCTACAACATAAAGCAAATACATGAGCGGGCGGTAGATGCCGAACGTGAATGTTTGTTGAAGATAACTGCGGTTCAATTTTTGGTTTTGCCTTTTAAACTCAGAGAATTTCCGGTCTTCGCGATTGAAAATCTGGATTAGCTTCATGTTGGTAAGATGCTCGGATAAAAATGCATTGATATTGGCGAGATCGTTTCTCACGTTACGATATGCCTTTCTCGCATATTTCCGGAACAAAAATGACGCGAGAACGATAAAAGGAACCACAACCAACACAAGAAGTGTCAATTTCCAATCTAGGAAAAACATGATGACGAAGACACCGATGATCGTAATCGCGTTGCGAAATAGATTGATGATGACATCGGTATAAAGCATATTAAGAGTGTCTATATCCGAAGTCACCCTGGTGACTAGCTTGCCGATTGGCATATGGTTGTATGTCTCGATTGACAAAGATTCGATGTGTTGGAACACATCCGCTCTGATATCGTAAATAACTTTCTGCCCAGTAGTCTGGAGTAGAATCGTCTGTTTATAAGAAATAATCGCGCCGATCGCCGTAGCGGCGAAATAAATGCCGACGATTAATAAAATCCTTGCAAAAACAATTGTTTCCTCCCCTAATGAATCAAGAGCATCGGATATCAACAATGGTCCGATCAGATCGAGACCGACAACGATGAGTGCCATGACAAGCGCGGTGACAAACTGTTTGATAAACGGTTTGACATAGACCAGGAGTCTTGAAATGATTGTCTTGTCCGAATAAGTGCGATGTCTTTCGATATCGCCGCCGTAACCCCTAGGCATCCAACTCACCCGCTTCCAGTTCGCTTTCCAGTTGTTGATGCAAAACGATATTCCGGTATTCAACCGATTTCTCCATCAATTCGGCGTGCGTACCAACCGCTTGAATCTTGCCTTCCGACAACAAAACGATCTTGTCGGAATTCTTGATCGTCGATACCCGGTGAGCGATAATAATCATGGTTTGATTGGATCTTATTTTATCTAGGTTTTCCAAGATCGCTTCTTCTGTCCCGGTGTCAACCGCGCTGAAAGAATCGTCCATTATTAAGATTTTCGGTTTTTTCAGAAGTGCTCTAGCAATAGAAATCCTTTGCTTTTGGCCTCCGGAAAGCGTGACGCCCCGTTCGCCTACCATCGTCAGATATTGATCGGGAAATTCGGCGATATTATCATGAATGTCACTGAAACGGGCCATTTGTTCCACAAGTTTGTGGTCAATTGTATCCTGAGAAAAAGAAATGTTATTTTCGATTGCATCCGAAAAGATGAAATTATCCTGAGGAACGTATCCGATGGTATCGCGAACCTGTTTCACCGGAAGCGTCATGATATCACGCCCGTCTATCAGAATCATTCCCGGACCGACATTGTATATTCTTAACAAAAGATCGGCAATGGTTGTTTTACCGGAACCGGTAGGACCGATAATACCGATTGTATCTCCCGCCTTGATTTCAAGATTGATATTTTTAAGGATCGGTTCCTTGACGCCGGGATAAGTAAAAGTGAGATTTTTAAACGAGATCGCTCCGTCGATTTTTTCCACCGGCGTAGTTTCAAAATCATCGGTGACATCAACCGGGGAATCCAAAAAATCGCCGATCCGTTTGAGACTCGCTCTAGCTTGGGCGCGCAAGTTGATAAACCGACCTATGGCCATCATTGGCCACACTAGGGCGCCGAAATAAGCGAGATAACGGGTCAAATCCCCGATGGTGAAGGTGAATGACTGGGATGGATCGATCGGAGATGTCTTGTATACGAGATAACCACCAATTCCAATCAAAAGCACACGAACGATGTTGATAAACATCTCGATGGAAACAGAAAGCAGGGTCGACACTCTGATGAAAGAAAGATTTTTGTCATAATTATCCTTGTTAATACTGGCAAAGGCTCTGGTTTCGCGTAACTCGTTGGCAAACGCCTTGACTACGGCAATTCCATAGAAATTCTCTTGGGAAAAATCGCTTAGATTTTCGTATGCTTTTTGCCGATCACGGAATTTTCTTCCCGTAACCCGAGATACGAAGGTCGCCAACACAGCAATCATCAAAGAAGGTATCAAAGCAACCAAAGTAAGAATTGGATCCAAAAGATACATTTTGTAAAACGCCATGCCGCCGAGGGCAAGCACATCGAAGAAAATCATGATACCGGGACCGAATGCCATTCGAACCGCATTCAAATCATTGGTGAAAAGCGCCATGAGGCCGCCGGATTTCTTTTCCTGGTAATATTGCTGGCTCAGTTTCTCCGCGTGGGCGAACATTTCGTTTCTCAAATCATAGTCTACTCTTCTCGACGTTCCGAAAATGAAGATCCGCCATATGAAACGACCCGCGACAATGATAGCACCGATGATACCTAACGAAACGATATATCCTGACAGGGTAATCCGGTCCAAAGTCCCGTTTTGCAGTTTTTCAATGATGTATCCAATGATATTCGGAATTTCCAACTGAGTGTAGTCAACGACAAAAAGGGCGGCGATCCCGAAAAGGAAGAATACGCCGTACCGCCAATAGAATTTGTTCACATGTTTGCCAAAAAGCATCGTATCACCCCGCGTAAGCAAGTTTATTCTACCGCATCCCGGATTGCTTTGCAATCATCGGGTTTGTTTCCGACAAAAAAAACACAAGATGTGGGGTCTTGTGTTTTTGGCTTCTTCAAACTAACGCTTGCTGAATTGCGGGGCTCTTCTGGCGCCTTTGAGACCGTATTTTTTACGTTCTTTGGCACGCGGATCCCTGGTAATCAGTCCGGCAGGTTTAAGAATCTTGCGGTATTCCGGGTTTACTTCCAGCAAAGCACGGGTGATCCCTAAACGGATCGCACCGGACTGGCCGATGAGTCCTCCGCCATTTACGTTGACGGAGATATCAAATGTGTTTTCGTTCGCTGTCAAAACTAGAGGTTGCATGACGTCGAGACGGGCCAACGAAGAAGGAAGATAATCGGCGAATCCCCGACCGTTAATGATGAGTTCACCTTTTCCCGGTCTGAGTATCACTCTCGCGACGGCTGATTTGCGTCTGCCTGTGCCGCGATACATTACTGATTTTGCCAATTAAGCACACCTCCTAACCTTTGAGTTCCATCACGACAGGTTTTTGTGCTTCGTGTTTGTGCTCAGGTCCTGCGTATACGAACAATTTTTTGTACATCTGATTTCCCAGTTTACCTTTGGGCAACATTCCTTTGACCGCCAGTTCGACGATGCGGGTCGGCTTTTCGGCCATCATGACTTTTGCGGTTTTCGTCTTCAGTCCTCCGGGATAGTGCGAATGGGTATGATAAAGCTTATCGTCCCATTTGGCTCCGGTGAGTTCGATCTTGTCAGCATTGACGACGATGACATAATCGCCACAATCCACGTTTGGCGTGAATGTTGGCTTGTGTTTTCCGCGCAAGACAGAGGCTACTTCGGTCGCCAGGCGGCCGAGTACTTTGCCGGCGGCGTCGACCACGAACCATTTGCGTTCGATCGTTTGTTGATTTGCCATGTAGGTTTTCATTTTTTGTTTCCTCCTTAAAAGTTAATTTAAAGAGCTGTGGGATTCAAACAAAAATGTACCTTTTATATAATATCATCAAGGTACACTTTAGTCAACAAATATTGACTTCAATTGATGATCTTCTTGGTGAATTTTCCCATCACGCTGGAGACTCCGGTCATGACCACGAAAGCCTGTGGATCGATCTGTCTGATCAAGGAAACGTACTTATGGATCTCATGTACTGATATGACGGCGTAAATGACCGTTTTGGCTTGATACGTATAGGCTCCGACAGCGTCAATCATCGTCACTCCGTGGGGAAGTCTGGTCTTCAAGGCTTCAGCCATCTCTTTGCCGTTAGTGGTGACGACTTCAAGTTTCATGAAATTGTATCCGGTGAATATCTTGTCAAGAACAATCGAAGAAATGAGCTGGGAAATCATCGTATAGATGGCGATATTTAATCCGAAAATCACTCCTGAAAGCAATATGATCAAACCATGCAGGAATATCTGGTAAGTGCCCATTGATTTTCCCGATTTAATCGACCAGTACTGGAAGGGAATTGATGTTCCTCCGGAAGACGCTCCGACGCGGTGCAGCATGCCGTTGCCGATGCCTCCGAGAATTCCTCCCACGAGCGCGTTTGTCAACATATCCGATCCCATCAGTGGTTCATTGACTCTGAAGAGTAAAATCAAAGTAAAAACAACAACCGAAACAATGGTGTAGAACACAAAACGGCCGTTAAGTTTGAAATATGCGAATACTAGCAACGGCACCTGCAGAATAAAAGACAGGATACCGAGGTTGATATGGATATTGTTGCTGGAAAGCAATTCAACAACGTTGACGATAAGCTGGGAAAGCCCGGTTACTCCGCCACTATATAGTTTGGCGGGGTCGATGAAAAACAGGATGCCTAGGGCGTAGATCGCCGTTCCCACCACAGTATTGAACATGGTGCGGGCTTCTTTTTTCCCGTCGAAGTTTTTCAGGAAGTTTTCTTTCATTCCTATCTCACTCCATCTCCCGGATTCAAATTGGGATTAGCTTCTATGACATAGAGTTTGCCTTCACTTGTTTCGCCGCAGAGAATCATTCCTTGGCTTTCTTCGCCCCGAAGTTTCACAGGTTTGAGATTGGTCACGACCAACAATTTTTTCCCGATCAACTCCTCAGGCGCATAATATTCAGCGATTCCAGATACTACTTGTCGTGATTTGTCACCGGTATTTATCTGCAAAACCAGCAGTTTCTTCGCGTTTTTATGAATAGCAGCCTCTTTTACCAAACCGACTTTGATTTCCACTTTGTCAAAAAGATCGATTTCGATTTCCGGTTTGCTTTCGACTTTCTTTTCATCGATATTCTTCACGCTCATCATGGTTCTGATCACTTCTGTTTCTTTTTCAGCGTCTATTCTCGGAAACACGTGAGTCGGTTCATTGGTCACTATGTATTTTTCCTGGATTCCGAACATGAGGGTAGAAAAATCACGTTTGTCCTCATCCGCTCCAAGCATGTCGAAGACTTTTTCAGTCGCATTGTCCATAAAGGGAATATAAAGAATGGAAGCCACTCTCAAGGCTTCTAAAAGATGGTACAGGACTGATTCAAGAACCGGGAGATCCTCGTCGTTTTTGGCAAGATTCCAAGGTGATGTCTCGTCAATCAGTTTGTTGGCGCGGTTGACAAGCCTGGTGACTTCCGCCAAAGCGTTGGGAATCCGGAAGGCGTCCATATTCTGTCTGTATTCATTTACCGCTTCCTTGGCGATCGATTCCAGTTCCTTTTCAAATCCAAGATATTCCGACCGGTTGTGTTTTGTGTTTCTCACCAAACCGTCGAAATATTTATTGACCATCGTGACGGAACGCGACACCAAATTCCCGTAGTCATTGGCCAGTTCCGTATTGACGCGGGAAATGAAATCCTCTGGGGTGAACAATCCGTCGTTACCGTAGGGAAGCTCCCGCAGGATGTAATAGCGGAAACTATCGAGTCCGTAACGTCCGGTAAGTTGATCCGGGTAGATGACGTTACCTTTCGATTTCGACATTTTGCCGTCTTTCATCATGTACCATCCGTGCACGAACAGTCTGAACTTGATCGGCAAATCAAGCGCCATCAGCATGATCGGCCAATAAACGGCATGAAAACGCAGAATGTCCTTGCCAACGACATGAACGACTTCATCTCCGTTTTCCCAATATTTCTTATAAAGAGAATCGTCTTTGGAACCGTATCCCAAAGCGGTTATGTAATTGGTGAGGGCGTCGATCCATACATAGATGACATGCTTGGGATTGCTCTTGACTTTGATGCCCCATTCAAAAGCGGTTCTGGATACCGAAAGATCCTGCAATCCGGTTTTGACAAACTGGACGACCTCGTTTTTCCTGGTTTCCGGGAAAATGAAATCGGGATGTTCATCTATGTATTTCAACAATCTGTCCTGGTATTTGGAAAGTCTCAGAAAATATGTCTCTTCCTTGACGATGGTTGTCGGTCTTCCGCAATCCGGACATAGTCCGCCTTCCAAAAGCTGTGTCGGTGTGAAATAAGCCTCGCATTCCATACAGTAATTACCGGAATATTCTCCCAGATAGATGTCGTCTTTAGCCAAAAGCTGTTCGAAAATATCGGCGACAATCGTTTCATGTCTCTTTTCGGTCGTCCGAATAAAATCGTCGTTATGGATGTCGAGAAGTTTCCAGGTATCTTTTGCCATTCCGGCTATCCTGTCAACATATTCTTGCGGAGTGATTCCGGATTCCTTAGCTCTTTCAGCGATCTTCATCCCGTGTTCGTCCGTTCCGGTGAGAAAACGGGTGTCATAACCCATCAAGGATTTGTAGCGTTTCATCGTGTCGCAAAGACATGTTGTATAAGCAGTTCCGATATGGAATTTGCCGCTGGTATAATAAATGGGTGTTGTGATATAAAATGTTTTCTTGTCCATCTGATTACCTCTCATAAGACCGGAATACAGTCCGGTTCTGCATTTCTATTTTCTTTTCGGTCCCGAATAAAGCTTCGATAATCGCAAAAGCGAATTCAAAGACCGCTCCCGCGCCAGCGCCGGTAATTATTTTCCCGTCGACTACGGCTGCGCGGTTTTCCCTGATCCCTTCCTGAATGTAAACTTCGGTTCCGGGAAATGATGTATATCGAATGTTTTTTAACAATCCGGCCGCGCCGAAAACCGTAGGTCCGGCGCAAATAGCCATCAGCCATTTGTCATTACCATAAAAGGATCTTGCCATTTCTAAAACCGATGTGTCGCTTCTTAGGGTAGCGGATTGTTTTCCGCCGCCAGGAATTAACAGACCGTCGTAAAAAGCCGGATCCAATTTCTCATAAGGTGTTTCGGTTTTGATCACGATGCCGTGCGCTCCGGTGACGAATTCCCGGTTTTGGTATCCGACGAGATCGATGATGACATCGCATCTTCGAAGCAGATCGATCGTACCGATCGCTTCTATTTCCTCGAAACCATCCGCCAGCAAACAGGCAATACGCATAAATGCCAACTCCTTGCTGTTTCATTGAGACAATATTATATCACTGTTTCTTGGTTTTCGCCAAGTATTCCTGATAAATGACGTTTTTGGAAACTCCGGTCGTTTCCGAAACCTTTTTCGCCGCTTCCGACAAGCGCGTTCCAGCTTTGACAAGAGCTTCGACCTGTTGGCAATACGAATCCTTGTCAACCGTTGAATCATCGTCATAAGCGCCTTCCATGACGACGACCATTTCGCCCTTCCAATCCTCGATTTGTGACAGTTCCTCAGCGGTTCCCTTGACAATCTCCTCGAATTTCTTGCTTATTTCGCGGCAAACACAAACCATCCTGTCCGGATATGTTTCCGCCAAGTCGGCAAGCATCGCTTTGATACGATGCGGAGCTTCGTAGAAAATCAAGGTTTCTTTCCGGAACCTTAATTCCTCGAGACGGGCTTTTCTTTTGCTTTTTCTGGTATCGAGAAATCCAACGAACGTAAAGGGATGAGGATTGATTCCCGACATCAGAAGTCCGGTCGTAGCGGCATTGGCTCCCGGAAGACAAACGACATTGTACCCGGCTCCCATGGCTTTTTGTACCAGCCCGTATCCCGGATCGCTGAAAAGAGGCATGCCGGCATCGCTGACGATTCCGATGTTTTCTCCTCTTGCCAAACGTTCGATGATATCGGGTGTCACTTCTTTTTCGTTATGTTCGTGAAGACTTTTCAATTCGCCCGTAATCTTGTAATGATTCAAAAGTTTCATGGTGTTACGCGTATCCTCAGCATAGATTGCGTTAACTTCCTTTAAGGTTCTGAGCGCCCTTAATGTGATGTCCTCCAAATTGCCGATCGGAGTCGGTATCAGATAAAGCGTGGCTTTTCCGGGTTGATAATTGCTATGACGATACATGCTCATACCTCCCGCGGACGATGAAAGTATCCGCTGACCTCCGGCGTATAGTTGCCATTTTGGTCGTAAACATACAACGGTTCGGCAAATGACAGGCTCCCCCGGTTTCCCTTATTGGCGGCCTCAATCAATATCCAGAGTGCCGGCGTGCCGGGCTTTGAATAAACAAGCCGGATTCTCTTGATTGCAAATTTTTCCGTCTGTAAAACCAATATGATTTCCTGTAATCTATCCGCCCGGTGGATAAAATCAAACTTGCCTCCCTCTTTCAACATTCTCGACGCCTGTTTTGCCAGGGTTGAAAAAGAAAGCTGGGTTTCGTGTTTGGCAACCAAAATCTTATCGTTGTTTCCTTTGTTTCCTTCGCCGGTAAAAAACGGGGGATTGGAAACGACTATGTCAAAAGAAGACGGCCGGTAATGAAGATGGACGGCAGCAATGTCGTCCATGTCGATTTCGATTTGTTGAGCAAGTCCGTTAAGTTTTACGCTACGGACGGCCAATTCACAAAGTTCGGATTGAATCTCCACTCCGGTGATCTTTGCCTTTGTCCATTGCGAAAGCATAAGTGGTATCGCTCCGGTTCCGGTTCCAAAATCCATAATTCTGGCAATCCGAGGATTCAGCGAAACAAAATTGGCCAACAGGACAGCTTCGATCGACATCCGGAATGCCTTTTCGCTTTCGACGATTTTCAAGCCTTCATAAGCCATCAGGTTAGCGGTTTTTTCCCCGTCCTTCAAAAAAACGTCGTTCATTCTTCCAGATCTTTCAGATCGTTTCCGTTGTTGTCGATGTTTTCTTCGGTAGCTTTTTCCCGGAATTCTAATTCAGATACTTTATAATATCTCGATGATCCATCATCAAAATCCACCCTGGCTTCCATGGAGATAAAGTTGAGTTGCGTGACTTTTCCCCGGCCGTCCGGCGTTTTGACGAAAGAGTTGATCTTCGGTGCTATTTTCCTGTATTCCCGATAATTGTCATCTTCGTAATGGATACAACAAAGCAATTTGCCGCAGAGTCCGGATATGTTGCTAGGATTCAGAGACAAATTCTGATTTTTCGCCATTTTGATTGAAACCGGGTCGAATTCGCCGAGAAAAGAAGAACAGCAAGTCGGCAGACCGCATGGTCCGATGCCACCCAAGACTTTCGCGCCGTCTCTCGCTCCCACCTGACGAAGTTCGATCCTCAGACGGAATTCATTAGCAAGATCCTTGACGAGTTCGCGAAAATCGACGCGTCCGTCAGCGTTGAAATAGATTATCAGTTTGGATCTGTCGAGTGTGTATTCGCAATTCAGAAGTTTCATTTCCAGTTCGTTTTTCTTGACGAGTTCCGATGCTTTGTTCATTACAAATATCTCATCGGCTTTGTTTGTCTCATCTTGTTTGATATCCGCTTCGAGGGCAACCCTTATGATCGGTTTGAGCGGCAGGACGACTTCCTGTTCCGAAACCATCTTGACATCGGATGCGGCTTCGCCTAGTTCGATCCCCCTGACGGTTTCGACGACGACCTTGTCGCCTTTATTGACTGTTTTTCCTCCGGTCGAGAAATAATATTGTTTTCCCAGTCGATTGAACTTAACCGGCACTACCTGATATTCCATGGTCAAAACCTCTTTCTAAATCAACCAGCAAGGCGTCGAACGCCAACTGGCTGTTGATATTGTATTTCGTTGTCGATTTTAGATCCAGCACTTGGTCGATGGCTGCCTCGATTTTTTCCTGATCGGTCTTGTCGGCAAGTTTCCCGATCAATTCCTTTTCGCTTTCAAAAACGATCAGGGAATGATAATGAATTTTGTGCGACAGCATATCTTTTAGAAACAAAACCATCATCGTAAGGAAGAAATCGATCGCTTCTGGATCGGGAAGAATCGCATCCCTTTGTTCTTTAAAGGCCATGACTGCCGATTTTTCGCCTGTCTCTAGCCTTTTGAAAATTTCAAACATTAGTTCCAATATATCTGATGTTTGCTGGGAAGCGGCCATTTCTCGGGCTTTATCGGTATTATCAGTATATTCCGATATACCAGCAACCATCGCTTGGGACAAATTTTCTTTTTCCAGTTCCAACACTATCTGTTTCTTGTTTATGGGTGTGAAATGCAAAACCTGCGAACGGGAAACAATGGTTTTAAGCAAAGCGTTGACCTGGGAGGTAATCAGAATCTGATACAGATCCTGCCCAGGCTCCTCCATTGTTTTAAGCAAGGTGTTGGCGGCTTCCTGGTTGAATTTTTCCGCTTCGTTGACGATATATATCCGCGGACCCTTTTCGACTGACTGACGCGAAAACTCCTGAAGAAGTTCCAATACCTGTTTTTTTCTGATCTGTTCGCTTTCCGCTTCCACATAGAACAGATTCGGGTGAGCCATGTCATCGATCCGATGACAGTTGTGACAGGCCTGGCAGGGATTTCCGTTAGCTTGCAGATTCTGGCACAGCAAGGTTTTAGCAAGCAATATCGCCGTGTCTAAACGTTTGGACCCAAGCGGGCCTTCCAATATATATGAATGCGCTAGTCTTCTGTTTTTCAGACTGTTCCCGAGAATTCTTGCGACATACGGCTGGTAGCCGGCAAGTTCATCCCAGGTGACAAGCATCTTTCTCATCATATCCTCACAACAATTCGGCGATCTGATCAATCGCCGCTTTTGTGACGGTATCAATGTCGGCTTCGCCGTTGATCGAACGAATGCGGTCTGGATATTTCTTCATAAGTTCGTGATAGCCTTCGTATATTTTCTTGTGAAACGCCACTTGTTCCAGATCAAGCCGGTTAACTTCGCGGTTCGGAGTCCCGAAAACCCGGCTCAGACCCACTTCCGGACGGACATCGATATAGATCGTTCGGTCGGGAAAATGATTTTCGATCGCAAATTGGTTTATGGACATAACTTCGTCGATGCCAAGGTTTCTGGCGACGCCCTGATAGATCAGCGAACTGTCGACAAAACGGTCACAGAGAACGATTTTATGCGCTTCCAGCGCCGGAAGGATCCTCTCCACCAAATGTTGTCTCCTAGAAGCCGCAAACAACAGGGCTTCCGTTCTCGGATCCATCTCCGTGTGTTCCTTGTTCAGGATAATGTTTCTGATCAGTTCGGAAATCCGGCTGCCTCCAGGCTCCCTTGTGACAAAAACCGGATATCCGAGTTTATCGAAATATTCGCCGACTTTTCTGATGACCGAGGTTTTTCCCGAACCTTCGGTCCCTTCGAATGTGATAAAAAGACCTTTCATTCCATCCACCCGCTTTACTTATTTATTATCTCACATTATGGCTGTTTTTTGTATAAATTCTTTCATTAATATTCAGCGGTATGATACAATATCCTAAGAAAGCAAGGTGGGCTCATGCAAATAGATATTCACAATTTGACGTTCGCTTACGGACACCGGAGCGTCATCAGCGGTTTGTCGCTTACTATAAATCCAGGTGATTATCTCGTTGTCAGAGGCAAGAACGGTTCCGGCAAGACGACGCTGATAAAATGTCTTTTAGGATACAATCCGGTAAAAACCGGAATGATTTTTTTCGATCATGAGGATATCAATACGTTTACCGGATGGACAAGGTTCGGTTATGTCAACCAAAAATTCGAGGACTTCAATTACGATTTCCCGATAACCGTCAACGAAATGCTTTCCGTATACAGTTTGAAGGAAACCGGACAAAGTTTCAGACTCAAACTTCTTGACCAACTAGGAATTCTGGGAATCGTCAACGAAAATGTGAACAATCTTTCGGGAGGACAGTTGCAGCGGGTGTTCATCGCCAGGGCAATGCTGAATCAGCCGGATGTTTTGATTCTGGACGAACCGACCGCCTCGATCGACAAGATGAACACGGCTTACTTCTACCAAACCGTCAACATGCTCAATCAACAGGGCATAACGATTATTTTAGTGACTCACAACAGCGATCTTAAACCACTGAATTTCACACATGTTCTCACCATGTACCAAGACATGTCCTATGATTTCCAGACTTCCGAGAAAATCACAATTGAGGAGGCGGAATGATGTACACATTGTCTTTTTTCACCGACCTTTTCAATTATGATTTCATGTTAAAGGCGCTGGCCGCCGGTGTTATTCTCGGAGTCATCGCTCCTTTGATCGGGTCGATCGTCGTTGTGAGAAGGCTATCGTTCATCGCCGACACCCTGGGCCATTTTTCCTTAGTCGGCGTCTCTTTCAGCCTTTTCCTGTCCACTATCGGAATCTCCATATTCTTCGATGAACCGCTTTTCTTTGGCCTTATCTTCTCGATCGTCGGAGGCTTGCTCATCGAAATGTTCCGCAGATCATACAAAAGTTACAAGGAAATATCAATGGTAATCGTCATTAGCCTTGGCACCGCGTTGTCGGCCGTCTTCTTTTCCAAGGCCAAAGCCACCGGTTCCCTTTACACCTATCTTTTCGGTTCCATTCTGACGGTCACCAATTACTATATGTACGCGCTTCTGGCGATAACAGCCGTGGTGGCTGTTCTGTTTCTGGTTTTCGGTCGTCAGATCATCGCTGTCAGCTTTGACGAAACAAGTGCAAAGTTTCTCGGCATCAACGTGAATATTTTCCAGATTCTCTTCATGGTCGTCCTGTCCATCGTCGTTTCCGTCATGTTGGAAGCGGCCGGAGTTTTGCTAATATCGTCAATGATGATTATTCCGGTGGCGGCCGGCATGAAACTGGGGTGGAGTTACCGTTCCACGCTTGGCATCGCGGTGCTGTTTTCCGAACTGTCGGTCATTTTCGGACTTTGGGCGGCATATTCGCTCAAGATTCCGAGCGGAGCAACCATCGTTTCCATCAACATTATCATTCTGCTTGTCGTGGCACTCATTAAAAAGATCGTTCTCAAAAGGCAAATCGCCAAACTCGCAAAGGAAAACCCCGTCGAAACAAATTGGTAAATCATACGGTTTATATGGCAAGCCCGGATTCGTTTACCGATCCGGGCTTTTTTATTGGCTAATATTCGATATTGTAAAGACAGAGCCCGTTAGGCGGCGCCATTCTCACCGTATGTTTCCGCGACTTTTCCATAATGATTTCCCTGATGCTTGTATCAGAACGGCCATTAGCGATTTCCACCAATTGGCACACTATCAGTCTCACCATATGATGCAAAAATCCGTCTCCTAGAATATCTATCTCGACTTTGTTGTCACGTATTACGAGGTTTGTTTCGTATATTGTCCTGACCATGTCTTCTTTTTCGCCTGTCGCAAAACTCGTGAAATCATGGGTCCCGACAAGCATTTTGAGATTGTCCGCCAATTTTTCCATGTCTTTCAGCGGACCGATTGGCCATTCCGTATGTCTGAACTTGGGATCGGCATCACCGATATTCAAACTATACCGGTATTCTTTTTTCCATACATCGTAGCGTGAATGGAAAAGTTTTGGCGCAAACTCCGCTTGACGGATCATGATGTCTTTCGGCAAAATCTTGTTAAGGGATGAAAGCCATCTTTTTTCCGTAAAATCCCTGTCGGTTTCAAAGTCGACAACCTGTCCAAAGGCATGGACTCCGCTGTCCGTACGTGATGCCCCGTGGCAGGTTGTATTATTACCATTCATTTCCGATATGGCTTTCTCCAGTTCTCCCTGGATCGTTCTTTCTTTCTTTTGAAACTGAAATCCGTAAAATTCGGTTCCGTCATAGGCAACGGTAAGTTTTATTTTTCGGGCCGTGATGCCTGGGGTTACAAGGATTCTTTTGATCATTCCGTCCTGAAGATGGATTTTCACAAGATGTCCGGTCTGATCTTCCCCATACATCGCCACATGGGCGAATGGTTGATGAAAAGCGATTCGGTCAAAGATGTCCTCGTTCGCAAGAATGGTTTTTTGGACATTTTCCCTTCCCAGCTGGATTTCGCGGCCGATTTTGATTCCTGCATCCGGTGATATCATCGCCAAAAAATCCGCTGTTCCCATTATCTGTTTCATATTAACACCTTGAGCACGATGGATCCTGCCAGGCAAAGAACGATGAAAAGACCGGCAAACAGATCAAGACGTTTGTATGCCAGTTCGTAAATCCTTGTTCTCGGTTTACCGGGAACGAAATTCCGCGACTCCATGGCATCCGCCAAATCTTCGCTTCTTTTGATGGCGATTATGAACATCGGCACGAGCAGAGAAACGATCTGTTTCACTTTATCCTTAAGTTTTCCTTGGGAAAAATCGGCTCCGCGACTGGCTTGAGCGGCCATGATTTTCATCGCTTCGTCAAAAATCGTCGGTATGAATCTGAGACTAATGGAAATGATCAGGGCGAACTCGTCGCTATTGATGCCGATATGTTTCAAAGGACGCATCATTTTTTCCAGTCCCTGAGTCAGATCCGTCGGTTTGGTTGTCAGCGTCAAAACGGTGGAAAATGTGATAATGATCAAAAGTCTGACGACAACGAAAACCGACATCTCTAATCCTTTGGAATAAATGATGAAGTCCCATGAGCCGAACTGATACCATGATGGCATATAATGGAAATTCAATATCGCCAAGGCCAGATAAAGAACAAACACGATGAATTTGAATCCGGATATGTTTTTGGCAATGATGCGCCACATAAACGTCAAAATTCCCAAAGCAATCATGCTCGAAGCGGAAAAATAGAATGTTGTCTGCCAGATGACGGTTCCTTCCGTATTGAAAAGTACCTGGAAGAAAAAAGTGAAAATCATCAGTACTAGAAGTGGTTTCAATCCACGAAGAACCCGGCCAACCGATATTTTTCCCCATAACAACAGAACAATAGACAATCCCAAGGCAATCAAAAGCTGAGGTATTGTCTCGAGCAAGAAGACGGCCACCATCAAAATGACAACGGCGGCGATTTTTGTACGCGGGTCCAGTTTGTAAAAGAATCCGGTTCCGGGAATATATTGCCCGATTACGATTCCTTTCACTTTTCCATCACCCGCCTTATTTCCCTGGCGGCTTCTTCCGGGGTTTTTTTATAAATGTCGATATCGACGCCAAATTTCTCCCTGACGGCTTTCAGCGTCTTGATCGTTCCGGGATAGTCAAGATGGTTTTTTACGAGATCATCGCGCCGGAAAAGTTTGTCCGGGGTGCCGTCAAACACCAAATTGCCTGTATTTAACACCAAAACCCTAGAAGCATACTGATAAACTAGATCCATATCGTGGGTGATGAGAACAATGGTCTTGCCAGTTTCTTTTTTAATTGACGAAAGAAGTTCCATCAACCGGCGTTTGCCGGCTGGGTCAAGACCGGACGTTGGCTCATCCAGAACTAAAACATCGGGATTCAGGGCGAGAATTCCGGCAATCGACACTCTTTTCTTTTCGCCTCCGGACAGATTCAGAGGACTTCTCTCAAGATAAGTATCGTCTAATCCGACCTGTTCGAGCGCTACCTTTGCCGCTTTAGCAGCTTCTTCTTTCGTCATCTTGAAATTCAACGGTCCGAACATGACATCTTTTTCCACCGTTTCCTCGAATAACTGGTATTCAGGAAACTGAAAAACCAGTCCGACATGTTTTCTCAGACTGTTGTAATCGATTTTCTTATCTCGTTTCGAAGTGATCACAACACCATCGATTACCACTTCTCCCTCGGACGGGAAAATCAGCGCATTCATATGTTGAACCAAAGTCGATTTACCGGAACCGGTCTGGCCGACCAGACAGATGAACTCGTCCAGATTGTCGATTTCCAGACTGATATTGTTGATGGCCTGGAAAAAAGCGGCGTTGCCTTTCATATAGCGGTAGCTTACCTTTTTGAACTCAATTCCCATAGGAAAGTTTTCACCGCCTTTGCTTCTTCGTCATCACCTAAAAGATTACTGATTTCTAATGCGACCGGTAATTCAAGAAAAGCCCCGGCAAGCATATCGCGGCTTTTCAAAAGATCCTCTTTTTTACCGTCGGACACGATCCGGCCTTCCTTCATGACGACAAGTCGTTCCGCCCACAACGCCTCTTCGATGTCGTGGGTGATCATGATGATCGTTATGCCTTCGTTGTGCAAAGATCGGATATACTCCATTAGATCGGCGCGGGCATAGGGATCGAGCATCGATGTGGCTTCGTCAAAAATCATAACCTGGGTTTTCATCGCCAGAATGCCGGTGATCGCGACTCTCTGTTTCTGGCCGCCGGACAGATTGGCGGGCTCTTTGTCGAGCAAGTCGGTGATACCAACCTTGTTTGCGAAAAAATCGATTCTTTTCAGAATTTCTTCTCTCGGAAGACAAAGATTTTCCATGCCGAAAGCGATATCGTCCCTGACGGTAACGCCAACGAATTGGTTATCGGGATTTTGGAAAACAATACCGATCTTTTGTCTGGCTTCGTAGACGGTTTTCTCGTTCAGTTCATTGCCATCCACAAAAACGGTCCCTTTTTCGGTTTCCAAAAGACCGACGACGGCTTTTGCCAGCGTCGATTTTCCGGATCCGTTGGGACCGAGAATGGCGATCCATTCGCCTTTTTCGACCTTAAGATTTATTTTGTCAAGGGCCGGTTTGTCGTTTTCATAGGAAAAAGAAAGATCTTTGGTTTCCAAAAAACTCATCGGTACTTACCATCCGTACTTTTCAAATGACCACTGATTCTTCGAGGTCCGGCAACGTGACGATGCCCAGGATGGTTTCCTCCTTCTTTCCGTTTTCGGTGACAAAAAGCATTTCCAGATGATTTTTTTCCCGGAAATTTCGGCGAAATCTGGTCAATGCTTCGAAAATATCCGCATCCTTGCGGATAAAATCGAAATATTTGGTCGGATCACCGTCGAAATCGATAACATCCAGAAAATTTTCCATCCGCATGTCGCGGTTGATCGAAGCTGGTTTATCCGTCAATAGTTTGTAAAAAAAGGTATTCTTTGTGAATACACCCAAAAGGCGTTGACCGGAAAACACCGGGATTTTAGAATATCCATATCTGTCCATCGTATCCATGATATCAGCTATTTTATCCTTGGTCGACGCTTTTTTGATTCTTGACATCGGGATCATAACATTCGAAACCCTAACGGGGCTTACGATCATTTTGGTGATACGCTGGAATTTTTTTAGAAACGTATCCGTCGGTTCGGCAACGTCATTGTTATGGGCAATGACGTTTCTTAACTGGGCGGCTTGTTGGAGAATGTCGAAATATTGCGGGTTTTGGATGATATGATTTTCCTGTCTGCCCCGGATCCGGAAGAGAGTGTTCATGAAAGTCTGTTCGCGGTAGTTGCCACGATCGTATTCGACCCGCAGATAGCTTTCTAAACTTCTAAATGTATCCATGAAAATATCGACCTTCGCCGTTTCCATAAAATCACCTCACGATAGTGTCATCGGACATGAAAAATATACCATTTAAGCGAACTTTTAGCAACATTTTAAAGAAAAGAAAAGGCGCCTTGCGGGCGCCTTCATGTGTTGGATCAAACCAATTCGATGATTGCCATGGGGCAGGCGTCGCCAAGACGTTCTCCGGTTCTGTAGATCCGGGTGTAACCGCCTTGTCTATCCATGTATTTGGGCCCCAATTCTTTGAACAGTTTCTGCAAAGCACTTTGATTGTCGATCGACAGGTCGCGAAGTCTCGCTTCCGCCAAACGCAAAGAGTGCAAATCACCTTTTTTCGCGTAAGTGATGAGCTTTTCCACTGTCCTTCTGGCTTCTTTGGCCTTGACAAGCGATGTCTCGATCTTGCCGTGCAAGATGAGTTGGGTCGCGAGATCGCTGATCAGGGCTTTGCGATTGTCACTTCTACGATGCAGTTTGCTATATCCTCTGGCCATGATTATCCTCCTCCAATCAGTGTTTTGCCAAACTCAGATTGAGTTCTTCAAGTTTTTGTTTTACTTCTTTGAGCGATTTCTTTCCGAGGTTGCGGACTTTCATCATGTCTTCCTCGGTTTTTTCGACGAGTTCTCCCAATGTATGGATGCCGGCCCGTTTCAGACAGTTGTAACTTCTGACCGACAAATCGAGATCTTCGATCGGCTTTTCCAGATTGCGGGATGCTTCCTCGGATTTTCTCTCGATCATGAAATCTTCCGACATCGCCTTGGATGACAGTTCGACCAGCGAATAGAAATGATCTATCAGCATTTTGGCCGCCATGCCGATGGCTTCCTTTGGACTTATCGAACCGTTGGTCCAGACTTCGACGGTCAGTTTGTCGTGATCGGCGCTGTCGTCCACGCGGGTTTTGTCAACAATATAGTTGGCTTTTACGACCGGAGTGTAGAGACTGTCGATCGGAATGACTCCGACCATATTGTCATAAACCGCGTTCTTGTCGGCGCTGATATAGCCGTTGCCTTTTCTCGCATGGAGAACCATCCGGAACCGCGCACCTTTGTTCACATGACAAATATAGTGGTCCGGATTGATGACGGCGACTTCGTCGTCTGCGATGATGTCTTTTGCGAACACATCGGTTGGTCCGTCGACGATGACTTCCATTCTTTTTTCCACGTTCGGGTTGGACGAATCGATCGTCAGGACGACACCCTTCAGATTAAGGATGATGGTCGTGACATCTTCCGTGACATTCTCGATGGCCGTGAATTCATGCTGGACACCTTCGATTTGAACGTTGATGATGGCGGCTCCCGGAAGTGAAGACAAGAGGACCCGGCGAAGGGAGTTGCCGATCGTGATGCCGAATCCGCGATCGAGCGGGGTGACGACGAACCTGCCGTAGGTGTCGTTTATCTCTTCGATCGTCGTTTTCGGTTTTTCGAACTTAAGTTCTTTCATAGGTCCTGCCTCCTATCAGCCGCGCGGGCGCTTCGGCGGGCGGCAGCCGTTATGGGGAACCGGTGTTACGTCTCTGATGGCGGTGATCTCGAGACCCGCTACCTGCAGGCTTCTGATGGCGGCTTCGCGTCCGGGCCCTGGGCCTTTGACGGAAACTTCGACCTTTTGAACACCGTTTTCCATGGCTGCTTTGGCAGCCGCTTCGCTGGCCAATCCGGCTGCGAACGGAGTCGATTTGCGGGATCCTTTGTATCCGATTGCTCCGGCTGAACTCCAGGCGATGGCGTTTCCGGTCGGATCGGTGATGGTGATGATGGTATTGTTGAAAGTCGAGTGGATATGGGCTACTCCCACGGGAATATTCTTTTTCACCCGACGCTTTTTCGTTACATTGCGTGCCATTTACTCCATACCTCCTTATTTCTTCTTGTTCGCAACGGTTTTTCTCGGGCCCTTGCGTGTCCTGGCATTGTTTCTGGTGTTTTGTCCGCGGACGGGCAAACCTTTGCGATGGCGGATGCCTCTGTAGCAGCCGATTTCCATCAGACGCTTGATGTTAAGCGCGACTTCACGGCGCAAATCGCCTTCGACTTTATGTTTTTGCACTTCCTGACGAATTCTTACGACTTCGTCGTCTGTCAGGTCTTTGACGCGTTTGTCAATGGAAACTCCGGCCGCGGCCAGAATCTTTTCCGAAGTCGTTTTTCCGATTCCGTAAATGTACGTCAAGGAAATGACGACTCTTTTTTCTCTGGGGATGTCTACTCCTGCAATACGTGCCATTGTTTCCTCCTACTTTCCTTGCCTTTGTTTGTGTTTCGGGTTTTCACAAATCACCATGACATTGCCATGGCGTTTGATGATTTTGCATTTTTCGCAGATTTTTTTTACTGATGGTCTGACTTTCATATCGTTTCCTCCTAAATATCAATGCATGCGATACGTGATGCGACCACGTGTTAAATCATAGGTCGAAAGTTCGACCTTGACTTTGTCCCCTGGTAAAATGCGTATGTAATGCATGCGGATTTTACCAGAAACGTGACCGATGATGCGATGTCCTATTTCCAGTTCGATTATGAATTGGGCGTTGGGAAGAACTTCCACAACTGTGCCGATCATTTCGATGACATCATCTTTTTTTGCCATTGAATCACCCCTATCAATTTACCTTCGTCAGGATTTCGTATCCGTCTTCCTTGATAAGAACCGTGTGTTCGAAGTGGGCGGACGGTTTTCCGTCGGCCGTAATCGTGGTCCATCCATCCGGAAGGATCCTAACTTCTTTCCGGCCTAGATTGATCATTGGTTCGATCGCCAGGGTCATGCCTTGACGCAAAAGCGGCCCTCTGCCCGGATGTCCAAAATTCGGAATTGCCGGGTCTTCATGAAGTTTTTGTCCGACGCCATGTCCGACAAATTCACGGACCACACTGTATCCTAAGCCCTCGGCCGTCTTTTGAACGGCATTCGAAATGTCGGTCAGACGATTGCCCGCCTTTGCCTGGCTTAACCCGGCAAATAGGCTCTTTTCCGTGCCTTCCAACAAATTCATGACCCTTTCGGAGACGTGTCCACAGGGATATGTCCAGGCGGAATCGCCGTGATATCCCTTGTAACAGGCACCGATGTCGACAGAAACGATATCCCCGTCTTTGAGGATCATCTCGCGCGAAGGTATTCCGTGAACTACATGTTCGTTGACAGAAATGCATGACGCTGCGGGAAAGCCGTTGTAATTTTTGAAAGACGGAGTGGCATCGTGATCACGGATGACTTTTTCGATGATTTCGTCAATCTTTTTGGTCGATACGCCCGGTGCAATCGCTTCTTTGGCCGCCTTGTGGGCAAGCGCCACAATCTTGCCGGCTTCGCGCATCAGTTCGACTTCCCTTTCTGATTTAATTGTGATCAATCAAACCGCCTCTAATCTTTTTACAATATCCTTGAAGATGACTTCGGCCGGTAATTCGCCGTTGACCGTGAAGAGCATTTCTTTGTCCTGATAGTATTCCAAAAGCGGTTTCGTCTTTTCGTTATAGACGGCGAGTCTTGTCGCCACCGCTTCTTCGGTGTCATCTTTCCGTTGAATTAGAGTTCCCCCGCAAACGTCGCATATGCCCGGGACTTTAGGCGGTTTGTTCTCGATATGGTAAGTTTCCTGACATACGGAACAAATGCGTCTTCCGGTGATGCGGCGCATCAGGACGGGTTCGCTGATATCGACATTTACCACCAGGTCCAACTTGAGATTCAGGTCGGTTAGCATTTTATCCAACGTCCCGGCCTGGCTGATGGTTCTGGGGTATCCGTCCAACATGAATCCGTTGGGATATTCTTTGGTGTTTTTTAAAACATTCTCGACAATTTCGTTGGTAATGTCGTCTGGCACCAGTTTGCCCCCGTTGATGTAGGATTTCGCCAACAAGCCGATCGGGGATTCTTTCTGCATTTCCTCGCGATAGATATCCCCGGTCGAAATATGTTTCAGATGGTAGTTTTCCAGTATTACGGCGGCCAATGTGCCTTTGCCGGCTCCCGGCTTCCCCATAATCAACAGGTTAGTCATGATGCTTAGGTTATCTGAGAAAGCCGGCGTAAGCCTTGTCTTTCGTGTCAGTTTCGATTTGCTTGGCGGTTTCCAAGGCGACACCAACGATGATCAGCAAACTTGTTCCGCCGATTTGGGCGTATGAGTGCCCGAGTGCCATTGATGTGATGATAGGCAAACTGGCAATCATGACCAGATAAAGCGCTCCGACGACGGTTACTCTGAATAATGTCTTCGTGATGTATGCTTCCGTCTCGGTTCCGGGACGCACACCGGGTATGTAAGCATTCTGTTTCTGCAGATTTTCGGCGGTTTGTTCCGGTTTGATCAGGATGAACGTGTAGAAGAACGTGAAAATGAAGATCAAGATGATGTAGATGGCGAATCCGATCGGTTGGTTATAGGAGAAAATTTCCCCCATCCAATTCGAAGCCGTGTCTCCAAGCGTGATGTAATTGAAAATCGTGTTTGGCAAAGAGAGGATGATGGCTGCGAAAATAACCGGGATAACGTTCGCCGTATTGATCTTGATCGGAATGTTTGATTCCGATTTGCCGGAGAATTTCGATCCGGCCGGCCGGTTGGCATACTGGATCGGAACTTTCCTGGTCGCATCCTGCATATAAGTAATACCGATAAGTACAATGACGAACATCAGAATACAAACGGCAAACAGAATATACCCAACCAGGGTTCCCTGGCTTGCGGAAACCGTTGTCATGGCTCCGCTCGGATCTGTAATGTAATATTGGATCAAAGATACGATGGTCCCCGGGAAAGAAATGATGATACCGGCGACGATCAGCATTGAAGAACCGTTGCCGACTCCTCTTAAGGTAATCTGATCGGCCAGCCAGATCATAAAGGCGGTTCCGGCTGTCAAAACGATCGCGATATAGAAGTAAACCAAAAACCAAAGGTTGCGGTTGTCTTCGCTCGCCCACGCTACGACGCCCGGTTTGAAAATCGTCGTCTGTGTGGTGGCGCTGTTGAAAGCGAAAGTCATGGCAACGGCTTGGACAAAAGCGAGTCCGATGGCGAGATATCTCGTCAAACGGGCGGTTTTCTGCCGGCCGACTTCACCTTCCTCGGACCACTCTTTGAGGGCCGGGATGATGTCCATCTGCAACAACTGGACTATGATCGAAGCGGTAATGTATGGGGTAATACCCAAAGCGACGATCGAATAGTTCTGCAAAGCATCACCGGAAATGGAGTTGATGATGCCTAAGAATCCGCTGTTTTCAAAAAGGCTTGACAATGCGCTTTTGTCCACAAGCGGCATGGTGACATACGTCAGAAGTTTGAATACGAAAAACACAAGTAAAGTGAATCCGATACGTTTCAGGATGTCCTTGTTCTTGAAAATCTTCTTCAAGCCTTCCAACCTAGATCACCTCTGTTTTACCGCCGGCCGCCTTGATCGCTTCTTCCGCCGCGGCCGAGAACTTGTTGGCCTTGACGGTAAGACTTTTTTCAAGTTTGCCGTTGGCAAGAATTTTAACTCCGTCCTTGAGATCACTCAAGATTCCGTCTTCAAGCAGCTTTTCCGGCGTGACAACGGATTTGTTTTTATACTTGTTCAGGGTTGCAAGATTGACGATTGCGTATTCCTTGCGGAAGAAGTTGGTGAATCCGCGTTTCGGAAGACGCTTGTAAAGTGGTGTCTGTCCGCCTTCGAAACCAAGTCTCGTTCCGCCTCCGGAACGGGAATTCTGGCCCTTTTGGCCGCGGCCGGCTGTTTTGCCGGTGCCGCTGCTGGTACCTCTTCCGAGGCGCTTCGAGTAATGAGTGGCGCCCTGAACGGGTTTGAGTTCGTTGAGTTTCATTGCCTCCGCCTCCTACTTCGCTTCTTCGGTCTTGACCAAATGGGCCACTGTGTTGATCATTCCTCTGATGGCATCGTTGTCTTCTTTAACCACTGAGGAATTGCGTTTCTTAAGGCCCAAGGCTTTGACGGTTTTAACCTGGTTCGGTTTTCTTCCGACCAGTCCCTTCACGAGGGTGATTTTTATTTTGGCCATTATTTCAGGACCTCCTCGGGCGTAAGTCCGCGCGTTTCGGCCACTTCTTGAATACTTCTCGTGGACAAAAGACCATCCATCGTCGCTCTGACGATGTTGATCGGCGATGTCGAGCCCAGGGATTTGGAAAGGACGTCTTCGACTCCGGCAAGTTCAAGAACAGCACGCACAGCACCTCCGGCAATTACGCCGGTACCGGCAACGGCCGGACGCAGGAATACTTTGGCTGCGCCGTAAGTTCCGGTCACTGTGTGGTAGATCGTCGAACCATTGATGGGAATCACAAACATGTTCTTCTTGGCGTCTTCGATCGCCTTTTGGATGGCATCGGGAACTTCACTGGCTTTTCCGGTTCCAAAACCGACTTTGCCCTTGCGGTCGCCGATGACGACCAAAGCGGAGAAACTGAAACGTCTTCCGCCTTTGACGACTTTCGTCACCCTTCCGATATTGACAACCCTTTCTTCGTAGAGTTTTTCTTCTTTTTTTCTTTGTTGTCCGCCGCGATTGTCCCGGCGGTTTGACGGCCGTCTGCCTCTGTTGTCCCGGCTTTCTCTTTCTTTGTTGCCGTCTTTTTCGATATTTTCTGCCATCGGGCTACCCTCCTCCATTAGAATTCCAACCCTGCTGCTCTAGCAGCGTCGGCGAGTGCCTTCACTCTTCCGTGGTACAGGTAACCGCCACGGTCGAACACGACTTCCTTGATCCCTTTTTCCAATGCTTTCTTGGCGATCAGGGTTCCGACCGCCTTGGCGCCTTCGACGTTTCCGCCGTTGACATCCTTGACTTCATGCGATGAAGCTGCCAGCAAGGTGGTTTGCAGGTCATCGTCGATGATCTGGCAGTAAATGGCTTTGTTGGAACGATAGACGTTTAGCCGAGGTCTGGAAGCTGTGCCTTTGATGATTGTCCGAATACGCCAGTGTCTTTTCTCGCGCTGAACATTCTTATTAACTGGTTTAAACATAGTTTTTCACCCCGGGCCTTATTTGGCCGTCTTTCCTTCCTTGCGGCGGATATGTTCGCCACGGTACCGGATGCCTTTGCCCTGATATGGTTCAGGAGCGCGGACCTTGCGGATCACGGCTGCGAATTCTCCGACAGCTTGTTTGTCGATTCCCTTGATGAAAATCTCCGTGTTCGACGGCACTTCGATCGTAAGATTCTCGGGAATGGCGATTTCCACCGGATTGGAATATCCGACGGAAAGAACCAATATGTTGGAACCTTTGAGCGCGGCACGATATCCGACACCCTTGATGTCCAGTATCTTGGTATATCCTTCCGTTACGCCTACCACCATGTTGTTTAGGACCGCTCTCGTGGTTCCGTGAAGTTCACGGTGGATGAGCGAGTCAGATGGTCTCGTTACGGTGATTTCGTTATTTTCAGTAGCGATCGAAATGTCTTTGGAAAAAGTGAATTCCAAAACTCCTTTCGGGCCCTTGACGGTGACATGGTTGTCCTTGTCAACCGTTATGGAAACGCCGGCAGGAATCACGATCGGTAGCTTTCCTATACGACTCATATTATTCTTGCACCTCCATGATATCCATTATTTGCGGCATTACCATACGTATGCCAGGACTTCTCCGCCGACTTGTTTCCTTCTGGCTTCCCGGTCTGTCATGATCCCTTGGGAAGTGGAAACAATGGCGATGCCCAAACCGTTCAACACCCTCGGGAGATCGTCGGATTTGGCATAAACCCTGAGTCCGGGCTTGGAAATCTTTTTAAGCCCTCTGACCGCTCTTGCGTCGTTGGGCAAATATTTCAACGTTACCTTCAAATTGCCTTGGACCGAACCACCTACGAATTCGTAATCGGTGATATACCCTTCGTTTTTCAAGACATTAAGGATCTCGGCTTTGAGTTTTGAGGCGGGAACGTCGACTGTTTTGTGTTTCATCTGATTGGCATTGCGGATTCTCGTAAGCATATCCGCAATCGGATCTGTCATAACCATGTTCTAAATGCCTCCTTCCTTGATAAATAGGAATCGAATCTGATCATAATCTTTACCAACTTGCCTTCTTGACACCGGGAATCTGTCCTTTGTAGGCCAGTTCACGGAAGCAAACGCGGCAAAGTTTGAATTTGCGGTAAACCGCATGGGGGCGTCCGCAACGCTCACATCTCGTATAATTGCGAACCGGGAATTTCGATCCGCGTTGTTGTCTGACTTTCATCGATGTTTTAGCCATGATTGCGCCTCCCTAATTCTTTCTGAACGGCATGCCGAACATCTTCAGCAGCTCGATGGACTCCTGGTCCGTTTTCGCTGTCGTGACGATGACGATGTCCATTCCCCGGATTTTGCTCACTTTGTCATAGTTGATCTCCGGAAAGATCAGTTGTTCGCGGATACCTAACGTGTAGTTGCCGCGTCCATCGAATCCTCTCGGGTTGATACCGCGGAAGTCGCGGACGCGCGGTAAGGCGATTGTGATCAGCTTATCAAGGAAATCGTACATTCTTTCCCCGCGAAGCGTTACTTTGCAGCCAATCGGCATGCCTTCGCGGAGTTTGAAGTTTGCTATGGATTTCTTTGCTTTTGTAATAATCGGTTTTTGTCCGGTGATCTGGGTGAGTTCGGCGACCGCGTCGTCCAGAACTTTTGGATTCTGCACGGCGTCTCCGGCACCGATGTTCAACGTGATCTTGCTGACTTTCGGACATTGCATGACGGAAGAATATTTGAATTTTTCAGTCAACGCGGGAAGAATCTCGCTTTTATATTTTTCCTGTAGGCGGTTCATCTATATTCTCCCTCCATCATTCCAGGACTTCCCCGGATTTTTTGGCATATCTGACCGTTTCGGTCTCATCCTGTTGTTTCTTCGTTTTCCGGGTTACTTCCTTGTAACCGATCCTTGTCCGTTTCTTTTCTTTCGGATCAAGCAACATGATGTTGGAAACGTGGATCGGTTTGTCGACGTCCATGATGCCCCCGTCGGGAGCGATCTGGGACGGTTTCAGATGTTTCTTGACTTTGGCCAGGCCTTCGCCTTCCAGCGTGACCCGTTCCGATTTGGTCAGAATTTTGCTGATGGTTCCTTTTTTGCCTTTGTCCTGACCAGCTATGATGACGACTTTATCGCCTTTCTTAAATTTCATGAATGGCATCCTCCCTTACAGTACTTCCGGAGCGAGAGATACGATCTTGGTGAATTCTGCATCCCTGAGCTCGCGGGCCACCGGTCCGAAAATGCGGGTGCCTTTCGGGCTTTTGTCATCTTTGATGATGACGGCGGCGTTGTCGTCGAATTTGATGTGGGTTCCGTCGGGACGTTGGAGTCCTCTTTTTGTTCTGACGATTACAGCTTTGACGATTTCGCCTTTTTTGACCAAACCGCCAGGCGTGGCCGACTTGACCGTGGCGACGATAATGTCGCCGATGTTGGCGTATTTCCGGCTGGTGCCGCCCAGCACCTTAATGGTAAGAATTTCTTTAGCACCGGAGTTGTCGGCTATTTTCAGTCTTGTTTCCTGTTGGATCATTTCAGTGTCCTCGCTTTCCCGCCGCTATTCCGCTTTGTGCTCGACGATTTCGATCAAGCGGAATTTTTTCGTACGCGAGAGCGGGCGACATTCGGTGATTCTCACGACGTCGCCTTCTTTGGCTTCGTTCTTCTCGTCATGGGCGGTGAATTTTTTCGATGAGATCACGCGTTTGTTATATAGAGGATGTTTTTTGTAAGACGTGACCAATATGGTGATTGTCTTGTCGTTCTTGGCGGAAACCACGGTTCCCGTAAAGACGCGATGCAGTTTTTTCTCTTCCATGGTTATCCTCCCTACTCGCGTTCCCGCTCGGAGATGATTGTTTTCATCTGGGCGATGGTCTTACGGACCACATGCAGGCGCGCTGTATTTTCGAGTTGTCCGGTCGCTTGTTTGAAGCGAAGATCGAACATCTCTTTCTTTAGATTATCGATTTCTTTTAGAATGGCGTCGGTTTCCATTTCGCGAATTTGACTAACATGTGCCATTTTCGTCACCACATTCCTTCTTCACAAATTTGGTCTTGATCGGCAATTTGTGCGATGCCAGACGCAAGGCCTCTTTGGCCACATCTTCAGGAACGCCGGCGATTTCGAACATGATCAGGCCTTCCTTGACGACGGCTACCCAATCTTCCGGGGCGCCTTTTCCTGATCCCATACGTACTTCAAGCGGCTTTTTGGTTTTGGCCATATGCGGGAAGATCTTAACCCAGACTTGTCCGGCGCGTTTCATAAAACGCGTCATGGCAACACGGCTGGCTTCGATCTGGCGAGCGGAGATCCATGCACCTTCAAGGGCCATGAGTCCATATTCACCGAAAGTTATTTCGGTTCCGCCTTTGGCGTGTCCCTCGTATCTTACCCGATGGGGACGCCGATATTTAGTTCTTTTTGGCATCAACATGGTTTATCTGGCCTCCTTCTTCTGAGGCAGTTTCTCACCCTTGTAGATCCATACCTTGACACCGAGTTTTCCGTATGTCGTCTTGGCTTCGGCCAAAGCGTAATCAATATCCGCTCTCAGGGTATGCAAGGGAACATTTCCTTCGCTGTATCCTTCGGCGCGGGCGATTTCGGCGCCAGCCAAACGTCCGGAAACGAGTGTGCGGCAGCCTTTGGCTCCGGCTTTCAAGGCTCTTTGGATGGCGACTTTCTGAACCCGGCGGAACGATGCGCGGTTTTCCAATTGCCGGGCGATGCTGTCGGCGACCAGTTTGGCGTCCAGTTCGGCGCGTTTGATCTCAACGACATTCAGGAAGACTTCCTTGCCTGTGAGTTTTTTGAGTTTGTCAACTACTGCGTTCTTGGTCTCGCCGTTGCGGCCGATGACCATTCCGGGCTTGGCGGTGTTGACAGTGATGATAACCCGGGATTTGCTTCTTTCGATGACTATCTTAGAAACGCTGGCGTTCTTGTAAAGTTCGTTAAGGAGCTCGCGGATCTTCATGTCTTCGATCAAGAGGTCTGCCACGTCACGCTTGTCGGCGTACCAACGGGATTCCCAATCGAGAATTATGCCTATGCGTTGTCCGATCGGACTGACTTTTTGTCCCATAAACTCCTCCTTATTCCCTTTCCGCCACGGTTACGTAAATGTGGCTCGTGCGTTTCAAGATAGCGAATGCGCGACCGCGTGAGCGGGGCTGGATTCTTTTGAATGTTTTTCCTTCTCCGACAAAGATTTCCTTTATGTACAGTTTCTCTGGGTCTAATTGGAAATTGTGGTCGGCGTTGGCGGCGGCTGATTTGATCAGTTTTTCCACCGGTTTGCTGGCGCCTCTCTGAAGGTTTCTCAGAATAGCGTATGCATCATTGATACTTTGGCCGCGAACCAGGTCAACTACCAAACGCACCTTGCGGGGAGCGATTCTGACTGAACGGAGAACGGCTTTGGCTTCTTTGGCTTCCATTACTGTGCTCCTCCTGATTTCTTGACGGCTTTTTTATCCGCATGGCCGCGGAATGTTCTCGTCGGTGAAAATTCACCGAGTTTGTGTCCGACCATGTCTTCGGTGATGTACACGGGAATGTGTTCACGACCATTGTGGACACCGATCGTCAAACCGACAAATTGCGGAAAGATGGTTGAACGTCTGGACCATGTTTGAATGACTTTTTTCGAATTGGACTTGTTGGCTTCGGTGACCTTTTTCATCAAATGGTCGTCGCAGAAGGGTCCTTTTTTGATTGAACGTGACATTTAGACTTTCTCCTTCCTTATTTGTTACGGCGTCTGACAATCAGTTTGTCGCTGGCCTTGTTGTTCTTTCTCGTCTTTTTACCGAGGGTTGGTTTGCCCCAGGGTGAAAGCGGAGACGGATGACCGATCGGCTGTCTGCCTTCGCCGCCGCCGTGCGGGTGGTCGACCGGGTTCATGACGGAACCACGGACTGTCGGCTTAATACCCATATGGCGCTTACGTCCGGCTTTGCCGAGTTTCACGAGTTCATGGAATTCGTTGCCGACTTCACCGATGGTAGCGCGGCATACTCCGAGAATTCTCCTGACTTCTCCGGATTTGAGACGGATAAGAACGTATTTTTCTTCGCGGCCCAGAATTTGGGCGCTGGTGCCGGCGGCTCTGATTAACTGTCCGCCGCGACCGGGATATAGTTCGATATTGTGGATGACGGTACCGACAGGGATGCTCATGATCTCCATCGCGTTTCCAGTGACGATGTCGACTGATTTTCCGGAAACGATGGTGGATCCGACTTCCAATCCTTTGGGGGCGAGAATATATCTCTTCTCGCCGTCGGCATAATTGATCAGGGCGATGTTGGCGCTGCGATTAGGATCGTATTCGATCGTCGCGACTTTTCCGGGGATTCCGTCTTTGTTGCGTTTGTAATCGATGATCCGATATTTTTGCCTGACGCCGCCGGCCTGATGACGGACGGTGATTTTTCCTTGGTTGTTTCTGCCAGCTTCTTTCTTAAGCGAAACAGTCAAGGATTTTTCTGGCTTGGAAGTTGTGATTTCGGCGTAATCCAGCTTCGTTTTGTTCCGCTGACCGTTGGTCTGCGGTTTGAATTTGATAATAGCCATTAGTTATTCCTCCCGCCTATGCCGTGTAGATGTCGATCTTGTAACCTTCCGCCAAAGTGACCACAGCTTTGCTGACGGCAGGTTTCAATCCTTCGAATTTGCCGACCTTCTTGGTCTTGGGGATGCAGTTTACGACATTTACTTTCGTTACTTTGACGTCGAAGATTTCTTCAATCGCCTGTTTGATCTGAATTTTGTTGGCGTTTTTGTCAACTTCGAATGTATATTTGCGTTGTTCCGCCAACTTGGTTGATTTTTCCGAAACTACCGGGCTTTTGATAATCTGATATTTATCCATCAGCCGAGTACCTCCTCTATTTTCTTGATCGCAGCCTCGGTGGCGAGCACTTTGGCCGAATTCATCACGTCATAGACGCTGATGTGATCGCTTGCGAAGGCGATGACATTCGGCAGGTTTCTCGACGCGATGTCGAAGGTCTCGTCGATGGTGTCGAGGACAACCATGATCTTGCCTTCAAGTTTGAGGTTCGCAAGGATCTCGACGACGCCTTTTGTCTTGAATGACTCAAGGGTGATCTTGTCGACGACGACAAGACTTTCCTCTCTCACCTTGTCGGAAAGAGAAATGCGGAGGGCCTGACGGCGGATCTTCTTGTTGACCTTGTAACTGTAACTGCGGGGGGACGGACCGAAAACGGTACCTCCTCCGACGAACTGCGGGGCACGGATCGTTCCCTGACGGGCGTGTCCTGTCCCTTTCTGACGATACGGTTTGCGGCCGCCGCCCCGAACCATTGACCGGTTTTTAGTGCTGGCATTGCCTTGGCGCATGGCAGCTCTCTGGGCTTTGACCACTTCGTATGTTATCTGCTGGTTGGGTTCAGCTCCGAACACCGCTTCTGAAAGATCGATGTTGCCGACGGCTTCTCCCGCCTGATTCATTAATTTTATAGTGGGCATGACATTTTTCTCCTTTCAGCGATATTCCTATTTCTGCTTCTTTGTTGCATTTTTGACTATGACAAGCGATTTGTCCGGTCCGGGAACGCTGCCCTTGACCAGCAGGATGCTGTTTTCAACATCCGCACGGACGATCTGCAGGTTCTGGATGGTGACCGTTTCGTGTCCCATCCGTCCGGGCATTGCTTTGCCCTTTAAGATGCGGTTGGCGGCAATCGAGCCCATCGAGCCGACTCCACGATGATACTTGGATCCGTGTTTCATCGGGCCGGTGCTGAAATTGTGGCGGACGATTACGCCTTGATAACCTTTGCCCTTTGAAGTTCCTGTAACGTCTACATAATCACCAGGGGCAAATATATCACATTTGACCTCTTGGCCGACTTCGTATTCCATCATTTCCGGAAGACGAATCTCTTTTACGTAGCGCTTAGGTGTCGTGTTGACCTTGGCGAAGTGTCCGGTTAGCGGTTTGTTCACGAGATTTGCACGTTTCTCCATGAACCCGAGTTGGACCGCTTCGTATCCGTCAGTGGCGACTGTTTTCTTTTGCAGGACGACATTCGGGGTGACGACAACTACCGTCACCGGGACCAGGTGACCGTTTTCGTCGAAAACCTGGGTCATTCCCACTTTTCTTCCTAAGATACCTTTTGCCATGAGTATACCTCCTATTTGGATTTTCCTTACTTCAATACAATGTCGACACCGGACGGCAGATCCAGATGCATCAACGAGTCGATCGTTTTTGCGGATGGATTGATGATGTCGATCAGACGCTTGTGCGTACGTCTTTCAAACTGCTCGCGAGAATCCTTGTTAACATGCGGGCTTCTCAGAATAGTGAAGATCTCCTTCTCCGTCGGAAGGGGGATCGGACCGGAAACTACCGCTCCGGTTTTCTTCGCTGTGTCGACGATTTTTCTCGCCGATTGATCCAACAATCTGTGATCGTAGGATTTGAGTCTGATTCTGATTACTTGGTTTGCGGCCATTGTGGCTCCTCCTTATGCATATAATTCGCTTATACGCAGGCTCATTGTAAATTACCTGACCTCGCACTTTTGGTGTCATAACAACGCCTATGTGTGTGTCAGCAACCTTACAAATCACTGCCTTCCTGTTCGTCACAGGCCTTTATATATTATCAAATTTTAAGGCGGAAAGCAAGTTTTTTTTCCTGCTATCCGCCTTTTTTTGTTATTTTTCCTTTTTTTGCCAGAATCTGGCGATTCTTTCTTCTATTTCTTTCGTGTTGCCGCATATTTCCGCTTTGTCCCATTGCCTCGGATACAATTTTATGTACCGATTCGATGCGAACCTGTCATCCATTAAAATCGCAACTCCCCGGTCGGTTTCGGTCCGGATGACCCGGCCGACCGCCTGAATCACTTTGTTTAGGCCGGGATACGTGTAAGCAAAATCGAATCCTTGTCCGAACTCGAGATCGAAATGGCTGCGAAGGATATTGTTGTACGGGGAAAGAGCGGGCAAACCGACTCCGACAACCAAAACTCCCGACAACATATCTCCGATCAAGTCTATCGATTCTCCGAAAACACCGCCCATTACAAAGAGACCCACCTGGGTTTTTTCGCTTCTCGTTTTGAAAAGCATCACCATGGAAGAACGTTCCTCCTGGCTCATTTGCCTTGTCTGGATGATTATGTCTGTGGATGATGAATCGAAATCCAGTCGCTCTTCTACCATTTTCAGATATTCGTAGGAAGGAAAGAACACGATGTAATTCCCTTTTTTACCTGAAATGAGAGCTTTCGTGGCCAAAGCGATCTCGCTGACAGAATCTTTTCTGTCCTGATATCTTGTGGACACGTGCTCCCCTATCAATACCAGTAAATTATCTTTTTTGAATGGGGACGGATATTCGGAATCGTTTCCTTTTCCTTCCGTCAGAAGGGTTTTGTAATAATCGATCGGTTCTAGAGTTGCGCTGAAAAAAAGAGCCGACAGCGCGTATTCGCCGATGGTTTTATTTATGAATCCGGAAGCGTTTAGACATTTGATGGAAACAAAGACATCGTCATTTTGCTTTTCCAGCAAGAAGACGAATTCCTGATTGTAGAACTCGCTGATCCTGACAAACTGCGAGATGGAAAAATAAGCTTCGATTATTTGGCTGCGGTTCGGTACTTTTTTTTCTCCAAACAGGATTTGATCCAGTCTTAACAAAAGTTTCTTTAAAAGCTGGATGAGATACTCGTTTTGTTCCTCGTATTTGACAAAATCGACTTCGATGAGTTCGAGTTCCAGTTCTTGAAACAAATCCACGATCCGGGAGATTTCTCGTTTTGGTGATGGCTTGACATTCTGACAAAGCTTTTCCAGATCCCGGAACATCTGCCAGGTAACGGTGGCGCTGTACATTTCCCGACTTCTTTGTACCAAATTATGGGCTTCATCGATCAGAAGGATCGGATCAGCGGATCTTTCCTCGAAATAACGCATCAGTCTCACCCGAGGATCGAAAACATAATTGTAGTCGCAAATGACGATATCGCAATAATTCGATAGATCCAGTGACATTTCGAAGGGACAGACAACGTGTTTTCTAGCAAAACTTTTGATTACGCCGCTCGTAAAAAGGGTGGCGTTGGAATATGCATCGCGGATTGCCTTGTATATTTTTTTGTAATATCCTCTGGCGTATTTACAATTCTCCGGATCACAGTCGCGTTCTTTCAGAAAACACATCCGGTCCTTGGCAGTTAATTCGCAGGTTTTGGCGTGAAGCCCGCTGGTTTCCAAAAGGGATACTGTATCAAGAGCGATTTGCTTCCCGTCATTTTTGGCTGTCAGGTAAAAAACCTTTTGTCTCGGCTCGTTGATGGCTTTCAAGGCCGGAAAGATCGTTCCGATCGTCTTGCCGATACCGGTAGGGGCAGTCAGATAAAGCGTTCCCTTTTCCAGGATGTTCCGGTATACCGATGCCATCATGTCGCGTTGTCTGGGTCGGTATGAATCAAACGGAAAATTCAATCCTTCGATCGATTTGGCGCGTTTTTGTTCGTGCTCTTCCAAGAGCATGACCCACTCGATGTATTTTTGAATGGCTTTGTTATAATAATTCTCCAAAATCTTGGCAGAATAATTTTTCTCGATCTGATTGCTTTCTTTTGTGTCTACATTGACATATGTCAGAACGACCGTCAGTCTTTTCAACTTGTTTTCTCTGGCATAAAGGTGCGCGTAGATCTTTGCTTGGGCCAGGTGGGCGGGATAGGTAGTCTCGTCGATTGCGGCCGGTTCCTGGCGGGTGGATTTTATCTCCTCCAGCATTAGTTCTTCGTCCCTCGTGACGATGCCGTCGATCCGGCCGGAGACAATTAGAAAAATGTCGCCGGTTTTTTCTTCACTTGCGACATATACTTCTTTCTGGTCGTTTTCCTTGTAAAGCGACTGCCAGTACTGATGGATGCTGATGCCTTCTTGTTGTCTAATGGCCATCAGCCTGTCGTTGGCAAGATCGCCGCCGCCATAAAGGTATTCGGCGATATCTTTCACGCTTGCCCGGATTTCTTTCATGTTACCACCAAAAGACATTATACAACACAAATCGAGATAATGCCCAGGCAAAAATAAAACCATCCGGAAATTCCGGATGGCTTGTTTCAATTGGCAATGATTTTCTTTTTGAATTTTTTACCCTTTTTCTCCACAAAATTATTTTTGACAAAATCGATGGAATCCTTTATCGATTCATCGATTCCGCGTACGGTGTATCCGAGTTCCTGTTTTGCTTTCTCGTTGGAGAAGGCGTAATTCGACCGTAACACGACAATAGAATAATGAGTGAAAAGTGGTTTTTGTCTCAAAACGATGTAATAGAATTCGGCCAAATAACTGACGGCCAGAAGAAACCAGGCGGCAACTTTTGTCTTGATCGGCTTCCTCCCAATATAATTGGTCGTTTTATCCAATAGTTCTTTGACGGTTATTTCGTTACCTGTCAGCAAATATGTTTCATGGTCTTTCCCTTTTTCCATCGCCTGCCTGATTCCGTTGGCGACGTCCCTGACATCGACAAAATTGTATCCGCCTTTGACATATGCCGTCAGATGTCCTAAAAGGATATCGACAAACATCTGACTGATGTTGGAACGCTGGTAATCGTACGGCCCGATCACTCCTGAAGGCATGACGACGATCACCTTTGTGTTTCCCGAATAATGGGTCATGACGTAGTCTGAGGCTTTGGCTTTGCTTTTTCCGTATAATCCATGCACTCTGGCAGGATCAAAAATCTTGGTTTCTGTGATGGTTTCTCCAAAAGGTTTTTCTTCGATCGCGTGGACACTGGAGGTATATACAAACTTGCCGATGTTGTTGACAACGCAGGCGTCGAATACGTTTTTCGTTCCCATGAAATTGACTGCCATTAGGGTTTTCTTTTTGCCAGAACCGATTTCCACAATGCCGGCCAAATGGAATACGACATCATATCCCTTGACTAGATCGAACATGGAATCGCGGTCCAGAACGTTACCTTCCACAATGTCGCAATAAGGTTCGATCATCCGGACGGAGTCCTTGGGCAAAACCAAGGCTGTCACCTGATAATGGTTTTCATACAGGTTTTTAACCAGAACGTTTCCGATGTGTCCGGTCGCTCCGGTAACGAGGCATTTCATGATATCATCTTCTTTCTCCAAACACATTATAACCTGGTTTTGTGAAAATAAATTGATGTTTACTAATAAAAATAGATTTTTTTAAACATTACATAAAAAAAGCCCCGCTTCAAGCGGGGCAATAAATCATTTTATAATTTGTTAAGAAAATCTTTGAGTGTCTCCGAAGCGTTTCCAAGAAAAAGATATAAACCATCTTTGCGAGAATATAAGGGGTTCTCGACGCCTGAATATCCCGGTTTCAAATCATAATTGAAAACAAATACGTTCGGGCACTGGTCAACATTAAGTATCGGCATCCCGTAAATCGGAGTCCCTTCCGCTTCTCTCGCGGCCGGGTTCATGACATCATTGGCGCCAATTACAACGGCCAGATCCGCAGTTTTAAAGTCATCGTTCAAGCTATCCATTTCATATAGATCGTCATAATCCACATCGGCTTCCGCCAAAAGCACATTCATGTGCCCCGGCATTCTTCCTGCCACCGGATGGATGGCATATCTTACTCTTGCATTGTTATCTCTGAAATAATCCGCCAGTTGCTTAACAAGGTGTTGAGCCTGGGCAATAGCCATTCCGTACCCCGGAACAATGATGACATCTTTGGCGGTTTTGGCCAAAGAGACCGGATCCAACGTTTCTTTTTCCTCGACTTTTTCTTTATCTGGTTCAGGGGTTTTTTCAACATTTTGTTTGACTTGCGGTGTATGCTTAGCACCTCCGAACAAGATATCGAACAATTTTCTGTTCATGGCTTTGCACATGATTTGTGTCAAAAGCAAGCCAGATGCGCCGACAATTCCGCCGACCGCAACTAGCAAAGCATCTCCGATAGCCAAGCCGGATATTGACGCGGCGACTCCTGATAGGCTATTCAAAAGAGATATGGTAATCGGCATATCCGCTCCGCCTACGCCAAGCGCGAAGATCAGTCCGAATCCGGTTGATACCGCAAAAGATATGATCGCTACTATAATTGGATCGACAGATGAGAAAAACGATAGCATAATCCCAAACACGCATCCAGCAAACAAAGCAATAAGCCATATTTTGTGCATTGGCAGTGTTATTTGCTTTTGCGGCAAAACACGATGTAATTTGCCTGCGGCGACCAAACTGCCGAAAAATGTTATGATACCAATTTCAAATGCGATGGTCGCAACTATCCTGCTGAATGAATCGGCTCCGGAGCCGATGCCAAATAAAGCGTATCCTCCGACAATTGCCGATGCCAAACCGCCAAAACCATTAAACAAAGCAATCATCTGTGGCATTTCGATCATTTTAACTCTAAATGCCAGAATAAGTCCGATAATCAATCCGACAGCCAGACACACATACAATATCCAAACTGGCAAGATGGCATTTTTGACAAGCGTCAAAATGATGGCCAACGCCATTGCTACAGCGCTGATACGATTTCCGGTTTTCGCTTTTTCAACCTTGCTCATAAGATAGATCCCGAACAATACGGCTAACACCAGAACGCCAACCAAAACGTAATATAATGTATTGGAGAAAGCTTCCAATCCCAATGCAAGCGTCCTATTCATGGTGTTTCTCCTTACGGGAAAACATTTTCAACATCCTGTCGGTGACAGTAAAACCACCAACGACATTGATCATGGAGGCGATGATGGCAAGCCCACCCAAAAAGCCGGATAAGATCGGATTCTGTCCGGAAATTGCGACTGATGTCGCCACTAAAGCTCCCAAAACGGTTATGCCGGACAAAGCGTTCATGCCGGACATAAGCGGCGTATGAAGAAGCGAAGGTACGTTATTTATCAAAAAGTATCCTATGACGGTAGACGCCGCGAAAACGCCAAGTAAAATGGCTTGGAGAAGCGTCATCGTTCGTCAGTTGGCCTGGGCCATCGCTTCGATGGTCCCGGCATGCACCAATTTTCCTTCGTGACAAACCAAAATCGATTTGACTATCTCATCATCTTCATTAAGATTGAATTTGCCATTCGGTGCTAAATATTTGAAAAGATTGTAAATGTTGTTTGCAAACATCCAAGTCGAACTTGTTGGCAACATTCCCGGAATGTTTTTGCATCCTTCGATGACGACTCCGTGTTTGATTTCTCTTTCTCCCGGAGTTGTAATCGAGCAGTTTCCGCCCTGATCAATCGAGATATCAACAATGCAGGAACCGGGCTTCATGGATTTTACCATTTCTTCATCCAAAAGGATCGGTGCACGTTTTCCCATCAACAAAGCGGAAAGGAACACTATGTCGGCTTTTGATACGGCTTCTTTCAAATTGCCTCTCTCGGCATCTAGCCATTTTTCAGAAAGGGTATTTGCGTGTTTTCCATCGGGATCAACAGCGATATCAGTCGGCACTCCCGTTTCGACTATCTTGGCACCCAAGGATTTGGCTTGTTCGTTTGCTTCCGGGCGAATATCGGCGGAGTAAACTACGGCACCGAGCGATTTTGCTGTGGCAAGGGCTCTTAGGCCGGCGACCCCGGTTCCGATAACCAACACGTTGGCTGGTTTGATCATTCCAACAGCAGATCCGATCATCGGCATGAATTTGGAGATACAGTCAGCGGCCATGATTATGCCTTTGTATCCGGCGCATGTACTCATCGAGGACAAAGCATCCATTGATTGCGCCCTACTGATTCTGGGGATTCCGTCCAATGTCAAACCGATAACCCCGGCGGCGGTAAGGTTGCGAACCATTTCGTGATTCACTGGAGAAGCCGGATGAATGAATGTGATAAGAACTTGTCCCGGGTGCATCATTTCCACTTCATGCATACCCAATGCCGCATTGTACTGCGGTTCTTTAACTTTTAGGATCACGTCGGATTTCGCATATATTTCGCGAGGATCCCCCACCATGACGGCGCCAGCGGCCTCGTATTCAGGGTCGTGGAAGAAAGCTCCATTACCGGCAGAATTCTGAACCAATACCTTGTGCCCGTCGGCAACCATTTTGCGGACGGTTTCCGGAGTTGATGAAACGCGATTCTCTCCATGCATTATTTCTTTCGGAATACCAACAATCATAAAAAAAGCCTCCCTGTTTTGTCTTTTCAAATTTAGTTGCGGCGAATAGAAATACCATCCGATTTTCGCCACAAAAAAAAGTCTTTTCGCACCATAGAATATTAACATAATTGCACAAAAAAAACAAGCGTTTTCATACGGCAACCCATGCCTTTTTATTTTCATGGGCGAGTATGCAAAAACGCTTGTCATGTCTTTAAAGTCGCAATTGTGGATAAATAGATACTTTTGTCAGCTCTCACACGCTAACAGGTAAATGTTTTTGGCATCATCCAAAGTAAGTTCCTGGAAATTGCCAAACTTTTGTCCGCGGTTTTTCTCGAGTGTGGCCAAAAGCAACGGGATGTCTTCCTTTTTTACGCCAAGTTCCTGAAAATTAGTTGGCATGCCGATTTTGCGATAAAATGCCTTGAGCGCCTCTATTCCTTGTAAAGCAACCGACTTCGAATCATTGGTTTCTTTGATTTCGAAAACGTTGATGGCCAGTTTGCGGAAACGCTCGATGTTCGTATCCATCACGTATTTCATGTAAGCCGGATACATTACCGCAAGACCGGCTCCGTGCGCCACATCATAGAGGGCACTGAGTTCATGCTCGAGAAAATGCGTTGTCCAGTCTTCTTTTTTGCCGACACCGAGAATTCCGTTATGGGCAATGGTTCCGGCAAAGCAAAGTGTAGCTCTTGCTTCATAGTCTTTGTTGTCTTTTATCATGTTATCGGCGGCCAAGATGATCTGTCGCAAAACGGCTTCCGACATGGCATCGGTTAAATCGGTACCGGAAGAATTCGTGAAATACCGTTCCATGATGTGCCCCATCATGTCGACCACTCCGCACGCCATCTGGTACATCGGTGCGGTATAAGTCAGTTCCGGATCGACAATGGCGAATCGAGGACGATAGAAACGGCTGGTGATGCCTTTTTTCAGCATTCCTTTTTCCTGGGTTATGACAGCGCTCTGGGAGGCTTCCGATCCAGCAGCCGGGAGTGTCAGAATGACCCCTACCGGCAATGCATCTTTTATCCTTGCCTTACCTTCGTAAAAATCCCAGAAATCACCGTCATACTTACTGCCAGCGGCGATGGCCTTGGCCGAGTCGATTGCGGATCCGCTACCTACCGCCAAAACAAAATCGGCCTTGTTTTGTTTGCATAACTTGATTCCTTCATAAACCAGTCCGCTTCTCGGATTTGGTCTGGCGCCGCCTAGTTCGAAATGTTGGATCTTATTCTCGTCAAGCGTGGCTATAACCCGATCCAGCAAACCACTTCTTACAACTGACCCGCCGCCGTAGTGGATGAACACATTGGTAGCGCCCTGTTGCTTTAGTAATTCGCCGACTTCGTTTTCCGATTGTTTTCCGAAGACGATCTCGGTAGGACTGTAAAAACGGAAATTTTCCATCAAACAAACACCTCTTTCTTTCAAACAAATTATACCACATCGGGCTTTGTTCGGGGCCAAAGATGCTCGCCTTTTGGCCGGTATGATGATATAATGATAGGTAGTCTGCTTATGAGGAGGCAAATGATGAGAGACACGGAATGGATTAAAACCGGGTTGTTCGCCCATCGGGGTTTGCATAGCGAGGACGGTAAAATACCGGAAAATTCCATGGCGGCATTCCGCCTGGCAATCGAAAAAGGATATGGCTTGGAAATGGATCTGAATGTTTTGAAAGACGGAACTGTGGTTGTTTTTCACGACAAAACCTTTAAAAGAATGTGCGGTGATGACCGCAAATTGTTCGATGTCACTTTGGAAGAAGCCCGGAAACTGAGACTGAACGATGCCGACGAAACAATTCCCACATTGACGGAATTTCTGAAAATGGTCGATGGGAGAGTCCCGCTTCTTATCGAATTCAAATATCACGGAAGTATCGAATTGCTTTGTGCCAAAGCCATGGAAATCCTGAAGGACTACAAAGGTGTGTGGGCAATGCATTCTTTCCATCCGCAGGTGTTACTGTGGTTCAGAAAAAACCATCCGGAAATCCTGCGCGGTGTGATAGCGGAATATTTCCTAGAAGAAACCGACATGAAAAAAATCACCAAATTCATCATGAAACGCATGCTCCTCAATGCTTTCACCCGGCCAGACTTCATCAACTACAACCTACGAGACATGCCCAATCGTTTTTTAAATCGGGCCAAAAAACGGGGACTGACTGTCATTGGATATAAAGCCAGAACCATGGAGGAATTTGCGTTTGTCAAAAAATATTACGACAACGCCGTATTCGAATTCATCGAACCATAAAACCATATAAAAGGACGCCTAAACAAATGGCGTCCTTTTTTCTGATTTCAATCAAAAAATCAGTCCATATCTACATCAAAGTTTTCGATCACGGAATCTTTCTTGACCGCCTTGGCGTCTCCATGTTTGACGAACATCATCGTGATGAAGGCAGATGCGACAAATAAAGCTCCGTATGGGAATAAGGCAATCCGGCCGATTTTGTCCATCAGGAATCCCGAGAAAATCGGGGTGATGATCTGAGCGGCCATCGAGAAGGTGTAATAATATCCAGTATATTTTCCGACATTGGAATTTTTAGACAGTTCCACAACCATCGGATAGGAGTTGACATTGATTGTCGCCCAACCTATGCCGGTGAGTCCGAAAATGATATACATGATCCACGAGGAATCCTTTGTAAGGAAAGCCGCCGATCCAAAGCACAAAGTCAGAATAACTATACCGATCATAATGGTTTTTCTTCGCCCGATCTTCGTAGCAATAATCCCGATCGGAATAAATGATATCAACGCCGTGGCGTATGCAATCATGAGCGGTAATGAATAACCAAGTTCAAGAACTTTAGGCGCATAATCGGAGAATTTGCTCGTAACGGCATTATAACCAATAAACCATAGAAATACGGAGAAAAGAATGAGATAAAGCGATTTCTTTTTCTCTGCCGACAATTCTTCGACAGTTTCGCCGACTTCCTTGGCTTCCTCTTCCTCAGTCAGACCATAACGGCGTTCTTCTTCCTCTTTTTCCCTGACCAGTTTGGGCTCCCTGACTTTCCATAGGAATATTCCCAGAAAAATAAGCATCAGGATACCAACTGATACAAAGGCGAGAGTGTAATGCACGAAAGATAGATTGTCCATGGCGTATATCTTGAGCAAGATGAGAATCAACAAGCCACCAAGAGTTCCCATCAGATTGATTATGGCGTTCGCCTTGCTTCTAAGCGGTTTGATTGTGACATCCGGCATCAAGGCTACAGCCGGTGATCTGAATGTGGACATGGCTACGAGTGCTACGAAAAGCACAAGCATGAAAACAACGAAGTTCGTCGGATTCGATGCGGTTAACTGCCAGGCTCTGGTACTTAGATAATTGTAATACAGGTCGTTGATGTCATTGACATCGAAACTGCTGAGACCATCGGGATTGTCGATCAGGATCTGAAGCATCGGGTCTAAAATCTTGGTTTTCCATGAATCGAATTGTTCCCGGGTGATTCCGTCGTCCTGTAAGGCGGCGAAACGTTCCTGGTACATGGAAGTAATGACATCGTTCCAATGCCAAATCTGAGTACTGAAATAAGTGTAATACAAACTGTTCAGACTATCGATGGAATCTTCGTCCAAAGTGCCGGTGGCATCATCAAGAATAGCTTGCATCTTGTCATAGGTGCCGGTTTTCCATTTGTCATACTGGCTCTGGGTTATGTTTTCCTCGGCGAGTGCGGCGTCCCTTTCCGCAAGCATGTCGGAAAGGGCAGTTTCCCAATCCGATACTTCCGTAAGTTCGGTTGTTTTCAAGGAACTGTAATCTTCGATAATCGTTGTTTCCGTCTGGATTTTCGTGGTCTGGTAATTATCCACAAACGACATTCCCATGAAAGCAAACGCCGCGATGACAGTACCGACGATAATGAAGGGTGTACGGCGCCCCAGTTTGGAGTTTTTCCTGTCGGACAAGGCTCCGAATAAAGGCAACAGGAACAAAGCCAGGACGTTGTCTAAAGCCATGACAGCTCCGGACCATGTCTGGTTCAAACCGAATTTGTCGATCAGGATTTTGGCGATGATGTTATCATAGGCTTGCCAAAACATCGAAATTAGGAAAAAAGCCAACCCGACCGCAAATATCTTTTTATAATTGAGTTTCATTGTTCACCTCTGTTTTTATTATTTTTCATATGTGGGACTATTATACCATAAATGGCCCCGCAAATGGCAAAAAGCAATAAAAAAGTGGAATCAGATTCCACTTTTTGTTCATATTATGTTTGTTCAGTATGATGGATGGATCTTGCTGCCGATATATCTGACGGCCAGTTCGTTGTAATGATTGGCTTCAAGCGCCAACTTCACGACATTATTGATTCCGGAGGTGATGATAACGGTCAAGGTTTTCGGACCTGCAAACATCATCAACAAGCCTAGCATGACGACCAGTCCCAAAACAACGTAATTGAGAATATACGAATACGGATAGCTTTGGATGGTTACCATGCCGATGATCGCCATATAGGCAAACGCTAGGGCGGCGACGATCAGAAAGAATCCGAGAATCCTTACGAAAAGCGAGTGCCGGTGCCGGTCGACATAATACTCGTAGTTGTGGATGGAATTCAAATCAATTTCATTCATCGATTTGCGATTGACTTTACGTCCGTTGGACATTGATTGTCCGTTGGAATAAATAATCAATCTTTTCGTTGTCAGCATGATTTGGCAAAAGCTTCTTCTCGCCTTCAGTTTGGGAAAATCCTTGGCGACATTCTCTCCGGGGGCCAGAGTAACATTTTTGGATACGTTGTTTCTCAAGGGTCATCACATCCTTGCGCTTTCTTTAAAATAATTTTAACGCATACGCCGGATAAATTCAATAATGAAGGCAAAAATCAGGAATTATCGTTTTTTTTACCGTGAAAGAATTTGGTAACTTCTCCGGATAACATCGGAATGAATCCGAGTGACAAAGCCACGAATAGTTCCATACCGCTCAGCGCTTCGATGCCGAAGACCTCGGCAAACGGTTTGATATATACCAATAGTAGCAGCAAGCCCACCGAAACAAAAACGCTGTAGTTGACATATTTGTTGGCAAATGGATTGCTCTGACAGATGAATTTGGTTTCGGATCTGGCCGAATAGGCCCGGAACAGTTCTCCGAACACGACGGTTACGAATATCATCGTCCTCGCCTGGAAAAGGTCGGCTCCCGGGAAAGCATTAAGCCCCAACCAGAAACTGAGCAGGGCTGCCACCGATAAACCAAATCCTTGTACAAAGACTTTTATCAGTGTTTCTTTGTTCAGAAGCTTTTCCTTGGAACTGCGCGGTTTCTCGTCCATGATGCCCTTTTCGCCTTTTTCCATTCCGAGAGCGAATGCCGGGAAGGAGTCGGTCATCAGGTTGATCCACAACAGGTGGATGGCCGACAAAGGTAACACGGAAACGAGTGCGCCGGTTTCCGGATCTATAGCCTTGAACAGGAAACTGAATACCATCGCTAACAGGATGACCAGGATCTCGCCGATGTTGCAGGAAATCAAGTAGATCGTGAATTTGCGGATGTTGGCATAAATGATCCGGCCTTCTTCGACCGCATTGACGATCGAAGCGAAGTTGTCGTCGGTCAAGATCATATTGCTGGCTTCCTTGGAAACTTCGGTTCCGGTAATACCCATGGCAACGCCGATATCGGCTTGTTTCAGGGCGGGAGAATCATTGACGCCGTCGCCGGTCATGGCTACGGTTTCTCCATGTTTTTGCAAAATCTCGACTATCCTTATCTTGTCCTGTGGTGTCGATCTTGCGAATACGTCGCATTTCAAGATCGCTTCCTCAAATTCCTCATCGGTCATTTTGGCGGTATCTTCACCAGACAAAGCCAGGTGTCCCGGTTTTAAAATTCCCAATTCACTAGCTATGGCTTTGGCGGTTGCCAAATGGTCGCCAGTGATCATCATAACCCTGATACCGGCGTGATGACATTCCTCTATGGCGGTTTTCGCTTCCGGCCGCGGCGGATCAATCATAGCAGTCAACCCAACGAATATCAGATTCTGTTCGAGATCATTCGCTTCGGGTGTATCGGTCTTTTGATAAGCATATCCCAATACTCGATAAGCTTGTTCGGAAAATTCCTGGTTCTTAGCAAGAACCTTCTCCACATCTTTCTTGGTGATCGGTCTGATTTCCCCATTGATCTCGACGCGGTCGCATTTTTTGATCAGCTGGTCGCAGGCGCCTTTGGTCAAAACGTAGTATTCCCCATTAATCTTGTTGATGGATGACATCATCTTGCGTTCGGAATCGAAGGAATATTCGTTTATCTGCGGGTATTTGTCTTCTTTTCCAGCAATGGTGTAACCGCCCTTGACGGCTAGAACAAGTAAAGCCCCTTCCGTCGGATCACCAAGAACTTTCTTTTCTTCCATGATAGCATCATTGCAAAGAAGACTGATTTTCATTATGGTATCAAGGTTTCCGGTTACTTCGGCTTTCTTATCTTTATGGATAATATCGCCCGAAAGTTCATACCCGGTTCCGGTAACATCGTACTCTTTTTCTAAATCATAGACTTTTCTTACGGTCATTTCGTTCTGGGTGAGAGTTCCGGTCTTGTCGGAGCAAATGACCGTCGCTTGTCCCAAAGTTTCAACCGTCGACAGGTTTTTGATGATTGCGTGCCGTTTAACCATCCGTTGCATTCCCAATGCAAGAACAACGGTGATGACGGCTGTCAGCCCCTCCGGGATAGCCGCAACTGCCAAAGCGATGGCGGTAAGCAGGATATACAATACTTTCTGTCCTTCGAGCAAACCGAGGACGAAAACAACTACGGAGACGCCGATGCAGATGAATCCAAGCATTTTGGCGAACACATCGATCGTTTTTTGAAGCGGGGTTTTCCCTTCTTCCACAGCTTCCAGCATAGTGGCGATCTTTCCGATCTCCGTTTCCATGCCGGTGCCTGTCACGATGCCGATAGCCTTACCGTAAGTCACCAAGGTCGACATATAAGCGACATTATGCCTTTCAGCCAGCACTGTATCATCGTGATAAACTACGCGAGCGTCTTTTTCCACAGGTTGCGATTCGCCGGTAAGGGACGATTCGTTTATTTGCAGATTCGTGCTTTCGAGCAACCTGACATCGGCGGCCACATAGTCGCCGGTTTCCAAATATACGATATCGCCGGGAACCAAATCGACGGAAGAGATTTCTCTGACTATTCCATCTCTGAGAACCTTGGCGTGCGGCGAACTCATTTTTTTTAGCGCAGCCAAAGCGTTATTGGCTTTTTGTTCCTGAGACACGCCTAAAATGGCATTGATAATCACGATAGCAAGAATCGCTATTCCATCGACCAATCCTTCACCGCTGAAAATCGCAGTAATGATCGATACGACGGCAGCACCCAATAAAATGATTACCAGGAAATCCTTGAACTGTTCAAGAAACATCTGAAAAAGTGTGGTTTTTTTCTTTTCTTTGAGTTCGTTACGGCCAAAACGCTCGATTCTGGCATTGGCTTCTTCAGAAGACAATCCTTCCTTGAGTCTCACATTTTGTTCTTTCAACAATTCTTCCGTATTCTTTTGATAAGCATCCATCTGTTTGCCTCCTAAAAAATAAGACTTATGCAACAAACCGTGCATAAGTCTCGCTGTCGAAGATTAAACCAGGCCTAGGCCATGCTTGTTGATTTAACCGCGGGTGCCCGCCAGCTACTCCCCTATGTTCAATAAATATAATATATTAACAAGGGCTTAAAGTCAATCCAATTCTGATTTGACGCCTGTACTGGAAACCGTTACTTTTTGTTCGCGATTCTTAAAATGATTGATGACAAGTTCCAGCGACAACGTCATAATTATAAGAATGACCGTCCAAGCGAAAACCTCGTCGTAGGCCAAATTAATTCTGGCAAGATATAAAGAATTCCCGATCGAGTTTTTGGTCTGGGAAAGATACTCAGACATGACTAGTACCTTGATTCCCAGTCCGGCCGATTGCAGAAGAACGGTTGTGATCTGGTTTTTTATAAGCGGAAGAAAACAAAAACGAAGACCGGTGAACCAGTTATTGTCTTCAAGTCTGTAAACGTCGACCAATTCCTGGTCCAGCTGTTCGATACCGTCGTGAAACGCCTGGTAGATCAAAGGGAAAATCATCAGAAAGGTGATGACATACGGAGCTGTCTCAAATCCAAAAACGATCAAAATAATCACGATTACCGAAATAACCGGTATCGTTCTCAGGATAGCCACGAGCGGTTGCATATAAACGGAAAATTTCGGATGGAATCCGGCAATTATCCCAAGGCTTCCGCCCAGAAGCAAAGCCGCGGCCATCGCGATAACGAGCCTCATGATCGTCATGAGGATGCTCTTCACAGCTGTCCATTTGCCAAAAAACCCGACCAGGGCCTTAAGCACCGCATATGGATCGGGCATGAGCAAAGGGCTCGAAACCACGACGTATCCGATCATCCAGATACAGAATATCGTGAAGACGGCCAATAGGAAAAGATAGGTCTTCTTCAATCACATCACCCTATTGTCAAGGTTGATAATAAAAATCGTCAACGGGTAGGGCGCCACCGATCAAGGGAGCGCTGACCGACATTATTACTGTGAAATAAGCTTCCAAATCGCTTCGTGAATCCAAGGCTCCGACAAATCCCAAATGGCTGTTGGGAATCGCTGTCTGCAACACTGATTCTCCGAACGTATACCCGAGTGTTGTTGCCAAAGTGGCGGCGGCAGACGGGGATTCGTTTACCTGGTCGATGGAATCTTCAAGATCTTTCAAAAAATTGTTTATGACTCTGTTGGTAAGCGTGGCTTTCGCAAATACGCCGGCTTGCGGATAAGACGATTCGCCGGTCAGGTTCTCATACTCCGTCTGTAAGTCGATAACCGCGTAGTTCGGGTTTTGGGCAAGCAATACCGATAATGACGGTTCAGCTGTCAATATGATATCCGTTTCCCCGGATATAAGGAGAGATGTCGCCGTGGCCACCGAATCAACATAGATGATGTTAGGCGTAATATCGGCTGAATCAAAAATATATTTCATCACGATGTCGCCTGTCGAATTAGCGCCAAATGCAGTCATTTCCCGGCCGTCAAGATATGACAGGTCGAAAGTATCTTCGCTATCTCCCATATCCGCAACCAGATAATAGTTCCCGAATACGACTGCCGCTATGTAAACATAGTCGGGAGAAGCGGTATACAGTTTTGCTCCAAGATTCGTCGGAGCGAAAATGAAATCATGCGTTCCCGCTGTGAATGCGGCAATTAACGGATCCGCTCCCTGTACGACATCGACTTGATAGGTCTCAGTATCTTCCTGGATATAAAGCTGCGCCAGCGCCGGTGATCCGGACGGCACCATAACCGTAACCAATTCTTTCTGGGTACACGCCAATAAGACGCCAACCATGACAAAGACAAGCAATGCCGACAATATTTTTTTCATCTTCCATTCCCCCTTGGTGAACCGGCATATTTAGTGCATTTCGCACGAGCAGACATATTATAACACGCCGGCTTTGGGAATTAAAGCCAAAGGCATCTCACACGACCTGTTTTTTCTTCAAAACGAGTTTTATCGTCAAAACAATTCCTCCGCTTGCGATCATAACTCCCGTAGTTAGGATATACCAAATATTTCGGCTGAAAAACCCTTCGGTTTGTCCTTCTTCCGGAATTGCTGAAACATGGAAATCTGGCGTTCTGTCTATAACGCATATTTGTAAATTCTTGTCCATGACACCGCCTGAAGACGGCACGAATCTCAAAGATATGTGATATGTTCCCGGGACGGATGCGTGACGGGAGTATGAATCATATAAAACGAACACATCGTAATCGAACGCCATGTCCAGTTCTTTGGCTTCTCCGAGAATCTTGGTGATATCGATTAATGTAAGCACACTGTCGGAATAGACTTGGATCACGGATGTGTCGAAATAAACAATCGGGACGATGCTGTCGACGACATTTATCAAAACCGTTTTTTCGCTTCTGTTACCGCTTTGATCGTACACCTCGAAAACCATTGCGTAATTTCCTATTGTTTGGCTATTGGCGCTATAAGTATCCGACACAAGCACAAGCGACATGGATCCGACAGGGTCATAGTTGTCGATGACCGACAATTCGGATTTGACATAGCTCGAATTTATCACGGCATCATAACCGATATTGATTTCCGATATGCCGGATATCACCGGCGCTTCTTGGTCGACAACCTCGACTGTCACGGTATGGGTCGCAAGATTTCCGCTGGAATCGCTGACGGAAAATTCCATCTGGTATGATCCGACGGTTTGATTATTGGAACTATATCCATCGCTTGTGAGTAAAATGTAAGAACTGATATCTCCGTCATAGTTGTCGCTTGCATTTAGCATCGCCTTAATATCTTCGGGAGAATAGACGTTCGGATATACGGCGATGATTGTCCCTATATCGCCAAAAACCGGAGAAACCACATCCACTACTTCCACGATTATGTCTACAGTATTTTTGTTTCCGCTGGAATCGGTTGCCGAAAATGACACTATGTACGTTCCCAATATCTGGTTATTGGGCGTATAACCGTCCGCTTCCATGACGATCGAAGCCGTAAGATCTCCGTCTATGGCATCGTATGCCGTCAGGGCCGACTGGATTTGCGCTACGGTAATCGGCGTGTCAACATAAGACACTATCGTATTCGTTCCTTGAAAATACGGCGCATCAGTATCTACGGTTGCTCCCTCAATATAGCGTTCATAACCATCATATGTCGTGCCTTCTTCCAATATGAATCCATTGAATCCGTTTGTGGTTATGTATCCGCCGTCATACAAGGTTACGGAAATGTAGTTGATATCCGGACCGGTCCTGAAAGAATAAAAGAAAACTCGATAATCATGGTTATAGGAAAAATTTTCATACGTGAAGCACAATTCGTCCATGTAATCGCTGTTAGTATACAACCCGATATTGATGTATGGTTCGACTGATTCATAATACTCCGGAAAAGAAAAAAGATAATCAGTGTAAGGTTTGACAAGAAATGGCGCAATTGTCTCGTATTGATCCCCATTCAAAACAAAATTGTCAGAAGACAAATAATTATCTCCTCCTGGAAGACAGTTCGGATTGTATGCCAAAACCCGACACATTGGCAAAAACAGGCCTGCCAGCAATATGGCAGTCACAAGCATTTTCTTTTTCATGTTATACCGTCCTTTCGGTAACATGATACGCGAATGACGGTTCTGATTACTTGAATAAAAAAGCCGCATTATCATGCGGCCGGCATTGCTAAAATATGGATATTAGATACTCGATGAAAATCTTAAGCCCGATACCAATCAAGATAACTCCGCCAACATATTCGGCTTTATTTTCCAAAAAGGGCGCAATTCTTTTCCCGAGACGTAGGGCAATCATCGACAAAAGGAAAGTGATCCCGCCGATAATGGCTACGTATTCCAACATCGGCGACAGCTGCGTTTCCACCAAAAGCAAGCCGACAGCCAGTGCATCGATACTGGTGGCGACAGCCTGAATAAGCATGCGCTTTAACGATATATGCCTTTCCCGGCAATCACAGGAAATATGTTTTTTTCCTTCCGTGATCATTTTTATTCCTAATATAGACAATATTATCAATGCAAGCCAAGGAATAATCCTCGATAAGAATCCAGCAAAGAAAGACGCGGCAAAATATCCGACAAGCGGCATAAACGCCTGAAAAGCACCAAACAAAAATGCCATCAGCAATGATTTCCTGATTTTCAGATCTGTTTCGCATAGGCCATTCGCCAATGACACGGCAGTGGCGTCCATCGCTAAACCGACCGCAAGCAACACTACTTCCAATATTCCCATCATGTACCTCACAAAAAATAAAAGACTCATGCCAAAAAGCATAAGTCTCGTCATTTCAGGTTGAGCCTGGCTTGCGCCAGTGTGTAGGCCAACCGCCCTTACGGGCTGACTACTCCCCTATGTTTCATATTTTACCAAAATATATTACAAAAGCCAATGTTTTTCAGTCAGTTTGCTTACATCAAGAATCGAAAGCTCTTAAAACTTCGATTAGTGATACAATAAATAAGAAGAAAGAAGCTGATTTGAATTGACAGATGACAAGATAGATAAATTTCGTAATATAGTAAAAGAATCGAATTCAATCGTATTTTTCGGAGGCGCCGGCGTCTCTGTCCCGTCCGGAATTCCCGATTTTCGTTCCGCGAAGGGAATATATTCCGAACGTTTGAACGACACATACTCTCCGGAAGAAATGGTATCGCACGATTTTTTCACGAGGCATCCGGATCTGTTTTTCAATTTCTATTTTTCCAAACTGGTATATTCCGACGCCTTGCCAAACAAAGTCCATCAGGTCTTGGCAAAATGGGAAAAGGAAGGAAAACTGAAAGCAATCGTCACTCAAAATATCGACGGGTTGCATCAAATGGCCGGCAGCAAGAATGTCATGGAACTCCATGGCTCAGTGCATCGCAATTATTGCCAGTCCTGCCATCGCTTCTTCGCTTTGGAAGAACTTGACAAAACCGGCATTCCCAAATGCCCGTGCGGCGGTGTAATCAAGCCGGACGTGGTCTTGTATGGCGAAGCTCTCGACGAGGATGTTATCGAAAAGTCCGTCAAGGCGATCGCTATGGCCGATACATTGATCGTCGGTGGCACATCGCTGATGGTTTATCCGGCCGCCGGACTGATCAGGTATTTTCATGGAAAGCATCTGGTTGTCGTGAATCTAGGAGAACAATCCGGACATTTCCGCGATTCATACGATTACCTTCTGATCCAGGACGATATCGCCAAAGTATTCGCTGCGGTTGAGGAAAAATGATCAGGTATACAAAAAACATGCGGTTGTTGATGCCGCATGTTTTTATATGATTTTGTAAATATTATAAAATAACGCTATTGTTGGAAAAACCAATCGACCATCATCACATAAGGCATTATCATCCCGACGGTAAAAAGAAATATGGATATGTATCTTTCGTTTAGCCCGATCTTCTTGGCTTTGTATTCCGTAATGGCAATCACAAAAGTAACTATCGACATCACGAAGAACGCAGCAGCCAGAATCATTGCCAGGTAGTGGTCATTTCCCAGCCAAAAGTAATGATTGCCGGAATCCACCCACGCTTTCAGGATTGCCGTGATATAGAAAACAATAGTCAGCGTCAGCAATATCCCGCTTACGCAACAAAGTCGGCCGGTTGCTGGCTTTTTTTCTTCCTTGATGGCGGACTTATCGTTGTCGTCAACGACGAATTTACCGCAACTCAAACAAATGTCGGCTCCCTCTTTAAGCTCGGCTCCGCAATATACACAGAATTTTGCCATGTTTCGTTATCTCCTTTTTGTTTTCAATCAACGAGAGAAATAGTTCATTACGTATGCCGCGACCGACATAAGCGATGAGGCAACCAGTATAAAAACGGCCAACATAATCGATTCCGGGTTTTTATTTCCTTTCTGTTCCAGACAACTTAATACCAAATTCCCCGCCGACAAAATAGTTGTTGATATGTATATTGCCAAAGCTGAAACAGCCAAAACATAATCCGGATAGAAATAATAATTGTTTTCATAGTGATTGCCTACGTAATAAACGACTCCTAATGCCACAGACAGCCATAAGCATACCAGTCCGGAGACCATAGCAATTCCAAGAAGCATGGAGAACAATTTTGAAAGTCTTATTGAGGATTTTCGAGTGGCTTTAGATTCCATAACGGGTTCCGGTAACATTGCCATCCCGCAATTCTGGCAAACGCCGGTTTCTTCTTTTATTTCTGCTCCACAATTCTTACAATACATTTTGCGCCTCCTGAGTATAAAAATTGTTTTGTATCGTTTTATTTTTAAATCATTTAAAGAAGAAAATCAATACCTTTCTGTTTTTTCTTAAGAAAGCGTTGTTTCAATCATCTTCGTCCAAATGTCTTAAAAACTGTTCCTTGTGATTCAGAAATTGCCTAAGCATCTGGATATCCTTGATTTCATCGAAATTCGTCCGGACAAATTTGTTTTCTTCTATTTCATATATGAAGGCTTCCGGAATGGCGGCGATGATAGGGGAATGTGTCGCTATGATAAACTGGCAACCTTTTTTGGTGGCTTGAATGATAAGTGCGGCAAGCGTCAGTTGATTTTGAAAAGACAGCGGGGTTTCCGGCTCGTCCAACAGATAGATTTGATTGTCTCTGATCCTGGACGCGAAAAAATCAAGATAGGCCTCTCCGTGCGACGAATGAGGCAAATCTCTGGAATACATGCGGTCAAGTTCGCCGATCGTTCGTTTGAACGGAGATTCCGCCATCATTTTGGCATAAGGGGATCTGTTTTTGTATTCCTTGTCCACACGTTCGAGTTCTGCGTTTGAATATGCGATTTCTTTTTGCATATATTCCATATAATTGATGAATTTAAGGCTTTCAAAAAAGAAACCTCTCGGTTTTCCGAGTTTCGGCATAATATCTACTGTCGAAGCATCGATAGCGTGCTTTTCTTCCGGGTTGTCCTGCCATTTGATTTCCACCAGACGCATTCTGGATTGGATCAATTTCAGAAGGCTTGACTTCCCGCTTCCGTTTTCTCCCACAAAAACCGTAACCGGTCTTTCGACATCCAGAATGATTTCTTGTTTAAAAATCGTCAGATTGAACGGATATTCGGTTTCTTTTCCCGGTTTGATTCTGATTTGGTTTACTATCATCGGAATCCTCTTTCCTATCGGCTTTACTTATTGGGACGCTCCCAGAACGTCGCTTCGGAATAAGGCTTGAACCCAAGGCGATAATAGAATTCCTGACGCGAACCGACAAACGCCTTTAAAGCTCCCTGTAAGCCGCATTTTGCGACTGCGGCAAGCACCGCCGCTTTCCCCAAACCCATACGTCTGTATTCCGGATCGGTGGCGACCGGTTCCACCAATGCGTATTTGGATCCTTTTTTGTGCCATATGCCGCAATATGACACGAAATGACCGTTTGGCGCCACTACAGCAGTATTAAGTGTCAAATCCACGTCCGGACCCGATAGGCTTTTCAGCCTGCTCATGATTTCTTCGTGATCGTCTGAAACCGGACCGGGATGGTTGAATCCCCGGTAAAGCACGCGGTTGTATTCACAAAGATCAAATCGTTCATTGAGACTCGTTATCGAGAAACCGGGAGGCAAAACATAGTTTATGGAACTGTCGATATCGATCACGGCGTTGTATTCTTTGCCCATGCCGGAAACAAATCCGATTTCCCTGGCAATCGCCTGTGCTTTAATGTCCTTGTCTGGGATCAAAATATGGATCCCGTCTGGTCCTGGCATTTCGTTTGCTATGTGTTTCAGCACTTCTTCCTTCAAAAAAGAATATTCGGGATCAATGGCAAAATAGGCATCCCAGGCGGTGCTTTCATAAGATACAATGGCGACGATCTTTTTCTCATGCCGCCAAATAGCCATTTTGGTTAACCTGTCTACAGGAAGGAACGGCAACGAAAAAGCCCATTCCCATCTTCCCCAGGGGAAGTCAACCGTCGAAAGGTCTTTTTCGTTGATCCGGAATAAAAAATCACGGACTTCGCAGAATGTTTCTCCGAATGAAGAATCATTCGGATATTGTTGAATTAAGATATCCAATTTTTTCGCCTCTTTTCGTAAAGCAGTTTTATGATTCTTTTTCTTGTGACAAAAAATCTCTAAATAAGTCGTTTTATGCAACTCTTAAAATTATTACTTGTTCATGAATATCACCAAAATAATTATAGTATATGTCCCCGTTTAATAGTTTGAACCCCGGCTTTCGAGCATTCTTGTCAGATGAAGCTATGTATTTATCGGAAAATATTACAATAGTATTTTAAATGCTTTTTCCAAATTATCTTTGATCTCTGCCAACAATAACGGCATCGAAACTGAGGTAGTTGCATGCATAAGCAAATGGTCGACTATCAAATCTGATATTTTTTCCATAGTTTGTGCGCAAGCATAAAAGTAAGGTATTGTGCTTAGATATGCTTTGTCGGCATATTCGTTTGCCAGCACGTCCATCATCTGACATACTTTATCGTAATTACCCTTAAAAGTGACCTGGTCTTTTTCGTCCAGCTTTTTGAGTCTGTTTGGTAATGTGGGAACGCTTCCCAGAAACATCAGCATATTCTCCAATATTTGATCGATATCTTCTTGGCTTAGTTCTTTATCCCAGCATTTGATTTCATCAATCAGTTTTTCCATGCCTTTGATTCCGAGAAAATTGGTCGGCGGGTTCAGAAAAGCGCGAGCTTTTTTTGCCAAAGCAAGTTTTGAAATGCTGTACTTGGAACGCGTTTCTCCCATTCTAATTTTGCATAAAGTGTTTTTCTTGCTTAGACCGGGAGAATAGCAATCTAAAGCTTCTTCAAGCGTCTTGAAAGATAGCCCTATTTGATTTTCTCTGGCGCCGTCATATACATAAACCGTCTTTTTATCCAAATCGTATCCGTTTGCTAGAACATAATGAAAGGGAATATGCTCTTTATGATATATTTTCTCGAAATAAGGGAGATAAAACATATCCATCGCCCCTAGGACAACCGGTTTGTCGTCGTCAATCTCCCGGATCACGGTCTTCAGCAAGGAATCAAACGATGTGTACGAATAGTGTTTGTACTGGAATTCTACGATCGGTGCCAAATATTCATACATTTTTTTTGTCCTGCCATCACCGAACATGATCATTCGTTTTATATCTTGACTGTTTGTATGAAGATAACAAAATGCGCCAAAAGACGCTAACAAAAAAAAGAAGCTTTCCGGCAATGCTTCGCCACTTTTGGCAATATACAGATCTTCAATGCCGTTCCACATGCATTCATAGTCATGGACATGGTGTCTCAATGTGATTTTTTTTTCCATTTCACACCTCTGTTATGCTTTCAAGAACATATTAACATATAGTAAAATGGTTTTTCTTATTTATTTATAAAAATGTCTTTATTTGCTTAATAAAAAAAGCCCTAAAAGGGCTTGTTTCAGGGCTTGATGGTGGTTCAGGACGGAATTGAACCGCCGACACATGGATTTTCAGTCGTTTCATGCATATAAAGTCAGATATTATTGTTCTTTTCTTTTAATGTTTTAATAAAACCATTAAGGCCGTAGAAAGCATTAAACAATATAATTTTTTTATAATATAGTCTAATTATCTTATTCCTTTTACCGCTTATTTTGGCAACATCAGTATATTTATAGGTTTTCTTAATGTTTATTCCGTTTGTTACTATGAAAACATCATCTGAATACTCAATTCTAGTTGCAAGCAAAAAAACCATAACGCAGTCAAAAACTGAGCAAGATAATAGGAGAATTAATATCGAATTATAATCAACATTAAGTAGTTCGGAAATGGAATGATTCAGCGAAAACAATAAAGTGATTGCTAATATGATTATGCTACCTAACATAAAAAATCTGAACATCTGTTTGTCACAGAACACTTTCATATGCTGTTCAGAATATTCGTTCATATCTTTTTCTTTCTTATTGAAATAATCAACAAGTCTTGGGCTAATTGCTGAAACAATCAAAAAAGATAATATTGTGGATATTGTATACGCTGCAAAGTCCATAAATTATTCCTTTCCATAAATGAAGACACAAACGTAATTTGATTATATCATAAAGAATACGTCAAGTAAATTTGCTGTTAGATATCTCTATTTATAATTCAGAAACCTGTCCATATGTCGCTAAGCGAAAATATGCAAATAAAAAAAGCCCTAAGGGGCTTGTTTCAGGGCTTGATGGTGGTTCAGGGCGGAATTGAACCGCCGACACATGGATTTTCAGTCGTTTCATGCAAATCAACAGAACCGCCATTAATAGTATCGATAACTTAATATACATTATGATTTCATAAACCTATCTATATACCCGTTTATGTCATTCTCTTTATCGTCAATTAATCTATATAGTCTTTGTATTTCTGAATTATATTCAATATCGTTTAAATCTTTGCCAAATGAGTAAAGTATTTCATAATTTTCGTTCGTTAAGTATAGACTATATTCTCCTCTGTCTAATATACTATTTTGTATTGGGGAATAATAATATGTATTATAACTCTTCATTTTTTGGTCCTTAATTAAAACAAAAAAGTTTTTTTCATATAAAGTTGCATATCCGTCTCCACAAGGTTTATTTGTTGTATTGTTTACCCGCGTGGACGAAAAAGTCCTTTTATGCCATTTTAACTTCTCTTCTTTTGTTTTTTGTATAAGCTTTTTGACAACATCAAGATCATAATTCATTTTAGTTCTCCTTTTCCTTGAGGCTTTTTGGGTTTTTCATATATCCAATCAATCTATTTAGCATAGATAAAATATCACCATAATCCTTTTCCTTTAAAGCCTTAATCATATTCGTTATTTCTTCATTCATTTTATCAATAAACATGCAATCATATACGCTTAGGATAGTCAATTGCTCTGTTAATTCTGAACTTAATTTCTCTACCGGGTAATTATCTTGATCAAGTGATTTTTGAATAGAAACTAATTTGATTAAACTATCTTTGTAAAGATAGTCAAACTGAACATCATGTTTCATATCATCTAATGAATCTTTTAAAGATTTCGTCTTTTTGTTTATAATATATGCATAACCAAGACCACCAGCGCTAACAATAGTACCTATAATAGTTGTAGCATCAATTAACCATCCCATTTTATACTCCTAATCGTGACTTAACGTTTCATGTATTATATCACAGATTTATTAGCAATTAAATATACATTGCTGTTTTTTTATGAGTGACTTTTGTTTGTCCATATGTCGCCATAGCATTATGTAATTCATACAAAATAGCAACAAAAAAGCCCTAAAAGGGCTTGTTTCAGGGCTTGATGGTGGTTCAGGCCGGAATTGAACCGGCGACACATGGATTTTCAGTCCATTGCTCTACCAACTGAGCTACCGAACCAGATGGCGGTCCCGACGGGAATTGAACCCGCGATCTCCAGTGTGACAGACTGGCATGTTAACCACTACACCACAGGACCATTGGTTGCGGGGGGAAGATTTGAACTTCCGACCTCTGGGTTATGAGCCCAACGAGCTACCAGACTGCTCCACCCCGCGATATGATTTGACGCTATCTTATAATATCAAATGCTCACTTTTTTGTCAATGCAAAATGAGCCTTAATATGAACAATTGGTGGAGTATAGCGGGATCGAACCGCTGACCTCCTGCTTGCAAAGCAGGCGCTCTCCCAGCTGA
>ERZ795057.248-NODE-248-length-57779-cov-24.250606_pt1 | contig 57779 bp, 52 predicted proteins | sample MGYA00375141_ERZ795057 | MGnify/ENA primary metagenome ERZ795057 (study PRJEB30186, sample SAMN05720163) | activated sludge metagenome | isolation source: Anaerobic digester | place: Hong Kong | collected 2015-01-26 ...
AATCTTGATTTTCCAAATCAGTACGAAAGCAGGTTAATCCCTTTTGTAAAAGAAAGAAATATTAAGTCGCAGGTAATTATGCTCGATGATCCCAATGCGAACTACTGGATTAACGAGGTTAACCCAAGCTGGTCGGGCTCCATACCGGCTACGCTTGTTTACAATAAAAGCAAAAGAGATTTCTATGAGCAAGAGTTCACCTACGATGAACTTGTGAATGCCTTGAATACAATTAATTTAAACTAAAACAGAAAAGCTATGAAAAAAGTTTCATTACTGCTACTAATGGTGGGATTAGCAATAACATCAACCCTGGCTCAGGGTTACAAAATTGGCGACAAGGCCACTGACTTTAGCCTTAAAAACGTTGACGAAAAAATGGTTTCGCTCGCCGATTACACCGATGCCAACGGGTTTATTGTAATTTTCTCCTGCAATCACTGCCCGTACGTAAAAGCATACGAGAACAGAATGGTTGAGTTGCACAACAAGTACGCTTCCAAGGGATTTCCGGTTGTGGCAATCAACTCAAACGACCCGAAAGTTCAACCCGAGGACAGCTTCGAAAAGATGAAGGAACGCGCCAAGGAAAAGAATTTTCCATTCAAGTACCTGTTCGATGAGGATCAAAAGGTTTACCCGATTTATGGTGCAACACGAACTCCGCATGTTTTTCTTCTAAACAAAAATAACAATGATTTAATTGTTGAATACATTGGAACCATTGACGATAACTACAAGGATGCATCGGCTGTAAAGGAGAAGTATTTAGAGAATGCCGTTGATGCCTTACTGGCTGGTGAAAAACCAAAAGTAACCGAAACCAAGGCCATTGGTTGCTCAATAAAAGTTAAGAAGTAGAAAGGAACCTAATAAATGTGAGGGGCTAGGGGCTATGTTTTCTAGCCCTTTTGGCATTCCTCACATATTCCGTAAATGTAAAGTGAGTGGTATGCAATTTTAAAATTCATCGATTTTGAGGCAGTGTTCTTAATCTCCTGAATTCGAGGGTCGCAAAATTCTGTTACTTTTCCGCAGTTTGTACAAATTAAATGATCGTGCTGCTTGCACTCAAATGCTTTCTCGAACTGAGCAATATTTTTTCCAAACTGGTGCTTCACCACTAGGTTACACTCAAGCAGCAGCTCAATGGTATTGTAAAGCGTTGCTCTGCTAACCCGGTAGTTCTTGTTCTTCATGTAAATATAGAGGGTTTCAATGTCGAAGTGACCCTCGCGGGAGTATATCTCCTCAAGAATTGCGAAACGTTCAGGAGTTTTTCTGTGTCCTCTTTTTTCGAGGTACTCGATAAAAATTTTTTTTACCGTTTCTATAGTTGCACCACAGCCCATAAATGAATGTAGTTTAAATTTAGAACAGATAAAAATAAGCAAAAATATTTTACCTGTCAACTTCTAAACATAAAACTATGGTAAAAAGTTTAGTTGTCGATTTTTTCCGTTCTCCGCACTAAATCCATTCCTTTGATTTTCATGATATTACCAATAAGGTTATTCAGGTCAGAAACGTCGTGAACGTATAAATCAATTGAGCCTTCAAATATCCCATCGTGAGCATCAATTACCAGTTTTCGAATATTAACTCTTAGCTCATCGGAGATAACTTTTGTAAGGTCGCTCAGAATCCCGATACGATCCATGCCCTGAAGTTCAATTCGAGTAAGGAACGAGAGCACCTTGTGGGTAGTCCATTTGGCGGCAACTATTTTGTCGCCATGGCGCGACATGAGCCGGATGGCTTCAGCACAGGTAACTTTATGAATAACAACATTATCCTCAGGAGTAACGTATCCAATTACATCGTCTCCAGGTATGGGGTTGCAGCATCGTGCCACCATGTAGGTTGTTGATTCATCGTCGGCAATCTCACGAAGAATGTACGGCGCCTTGCCATTCTTCTTCTCGGTTTTATCCTGATTTTCAAATTCCTCATGATTTGCATGCTCTTTCTTTTTTCTTCGCGAGACAGACTTGGACAGCTGGATTTCCCAGTAACGAATCCATTTACTCTTGGTGTTCTTTTTAAGGACTTTCTTAAGGTCATCCAAAGAGATGAGACCAGAACCAATTTTACTGTAAAGTTCATCTTTACTCACAACATCGTAGGCAGGAAGAATCTTTTTGAACACCCTTGATGAAGGCTGAATTCCCATAGAGCTTAACTTCGACTCAAGAATTTGCTTCCCCTTCTCAATCCTATTCTTGGTTTCTGCCTTAAATGCCGATTTTATTGCAGTTCTAGCTTTTGCTGTAATTACATAGCTTAATGACTCCCACGAGGGTTTCTGGGTTCCAGCAGTAATTATCTCAACCTGATCGCCACTATTTATCTGGTAACTTAGGGGGACAAGTTTGTGGTTCACTTTTGCGCCTATGGCTTTATGCCCAATTTCTGAATGAATTTCATAGGCAAAATCAAGAGCGGTTGAACCCTTGGGAAGAGTTTTTGTTTCACCCTTTGGAGTGAAAACTACTATTTCGGCTGAGAATAGGTTAAGTTTAAATTCATCCAGGAATTCCAAAGCATTCTCCTGAGGATTCTCAAGCATCTCCCTAACCCTTTTAATCCATTTATCGAGTTCACTCTCCTGGGCCTGAGTATCCAAATCCTTGTATTTCCAGTGTGAAGCAAAACCTCGCTCTGCGATTTCATTCATACGTGTTGTACGAATCTGGACTTCAACCCACTGGCCATTGGATCCCATTACGGTGCAGTGCAGTGCCTCGTAACCGTTTGCTTTCGGAGTACTAACCCAGTCGCGAATCCTATCGGGTTTTGGCTTATAAATATCAGTTATTAGAGAGTAAATATGCCAACATTGTGTTTTCTCAGGTATATTAGGTACTGGTTTAAAGATTACCCTTATAGCTAACAAGTCATATATATCTTCAAAGGCTACATTCTTGGTTTGAATTTTTTTCCAGATAGAATAAATTGATTTGGGTCGGCCATCGATATCAAACTCTATCTCGTTCTCCTCGAGCTTTTGAATTATTGGTAATGAAAACGAGTTAATAAGCTGCATTCTACGTTTTTCTGACCCTTCAACCTTACTTTTTATTTCATCGTAAACCTTTGGATACCTATACTTTAAACTCAAATCCTCCAACTCGGTCTTAATAGTATAAAGCCCTAGCCTGTGGGCGAGAGGAGCATAAAGGTAAATGGTTTCTCCGGCAATTTTCATTTGCTTAGTTGGCGATAACGAGTCAAGGGTTCTCATATTATGAAGCCTGTCGGCTAACTTAATAAGGATGACCCGAATATCGTCGGTTATGGTAAGAAGCATCTTCCTGAAGTTCTCGGCCTGGAGGGAAGAATTCGTGTCGAAAACTTCAGCAATTTTTGTTAACCCATCGATTATTGAGGCTATTTTGTGCCCAAAAATGCGCTCGATATCCTCAATTGTATAATCGGTATCCTCAACCACATCGTGCATTAGAGCACAGGCAATGGCTTTGGCTCCCAAGCCAATTTCGAATGAAACGATACGAGCCACTTCTATTGGGTGGAGAATATAGGGTTCTCCCGACTTTCGTTTCACGCCTTTATGTGCCTCGTTGGCTAGGTTGAACGCTTTTTTTACGAGTTTCAAGTCCTCCTCGTTTTTACAACGTGGGCAATCCTTCAGCAAGTTGCTGAAACTAACTTCAATTATTTTCTTTTCCTCGTCGGTTTGTAAACTCATTGCTTCTTACAATAAAATTTCTGCAAATTTATTACGTAATAAAAGTAGCAATAAACAATGCTAAACTGCTATAATTATTGAGTTTTTTTTAGGTAATTTGATAGAGGGTAAAATATTGAGGAAGAAGGGAAGAATACTACTGGGGAGCATAAATCACAGTTAGGTAACCAGTTTTTACTATTATCCTTCTATTTTCGAGATGAACTTCCAAACGGTAAATGTACGAACCCTCCTTGGCGGGTTCACCATTGGTGTCGTACCCATTCCATCCTTCATTATTCCCTACAAATAAAATTCCTCCCCAGCGATTGTATATAGTTAGTTTGTAGTCAGATACAAAAGAGATGGTTGGGGCAAAATAGTTTCGTGGATTTCCACCGGAGGCTCCAACCTGAGTGCTTAAAGGGTCGATTGCATTGGGCATAACTATTTCGGGGGTTACCTCCGTACAAACCAGGCGAGTTCTGGCAAAGACAAGACCGACGCCACTCTCATCTAACTCTTCTGCTTCAACGTAGTAGCAGAATTTGTTGGTAAGACCCTGTCCTTCGTAGGCAGAAACATCATCAACATAAATTGTATCTCCCTCACTCTCTGTTTCGAATGCGAGTTCTACAGGGAGCTGTTGGTCTCCGTACACCAAACGGTAAGCTCTATAACGTACTGGCTTCTCCTTGCTGTAGAGCATTCCGTTCCATGTTAATGTGTTGTTTAAGTTCTGGGTTACAACCCGAAGAGGAACCGAATTAACTGGATTTGAAAGTGTTGCTTCCCTCATACACCCATCGTAGGAAATTAACCTGTAGTAGAAAGGTTTTGAGCGTGCATCCCACATATCGGCAGTATCGATATACGAACTTGTGGCAGGGCTAGAAAATTCAAACAGTTTCTTTTTTGTAAAAAGCGCTGTACTGTTTTCAATTGGAACACTCCACCTGTAAAGCGCAAAGTTTCGAAGCTCAGTTTGTTCATCAATTGTAAAGCGAATGTCAATTTGGTTATTGTCAGAAAAAACAGAATCGATGGACACAAACTCTGGCCACTCGGCAATCTTTGAATAAATGATATAAATATTTGAACGCGATATAAATTCGCTGTCGGTTTTCTTAGCCATCACGTACATCATGTACTCCCGGTTGGGTTCAACAGGCTGGCTGAATGTTGTTTTATTCCCTTCCACAGAGCCTACCTCTGGCAAACTTTCCCAATCCCTGGCTTCGCCAAAAAAAATTTTATACTCCTCAATCCGATTCCCCCAGCCCCCATAGTGCAACCAGTTCAAGTCCACTTCGTTTGAGCACGAATCGTACACAGCTGAAAGCAGTATTGATGAGTGGTGTGCAGTTAACTGGCTAGGCTCAGTTGGTCCGTTTGATGCAATGGTGAATTTTATTTGTTGATACAAGCCCGAACTCTGATAATCAGTGAAGCGAAGCTGAGTTGGGGGAACGGTGTCTATAGGTTCGTTCTTCACGTTTCCCAAATTGTCTACTGTACGCTTGTAAATTATGTATCCTGTTGGATCTGGATGTAAGGGGTTGTAGTCAGGAGGAGTCCAAAAAAGGGTAGGAATCCCTGAACCGGGTTCGAGGGTTAACCTATCGAAGGTTGGGGGTAAAGGTTTGGGCTCATCGCCCGATTGTGAGTAGCAAGCAAAGCAAGTAAAAAGAAAGAATATTGCGAAGATAACCCTCTTCATCTAACGAAATAAGAATCGTACGTAAAAGTTAAAAAAGTGCACTAAAGATATGAAATAGTTTTTTGTTTTTACAAAATAATCCACCCCCAATGGCTTTCAACCATTTAGTAATTAGTTTGGTATTAAGCTTCCGGATTTACCGAACCAGCAACGCAACACACCATCTCATCAACATTTAGCCACTTCCGGGCGGCATTCATAATGTTCTCAGATTTAGCCTCCTTGATTGTCTTAAAAAGCTGGTCGTAGAACCCATAGTCGAGGTTATTGAAGTTCAGCAGTGAAATAACATTGTCGGCAATGGCAAACGGGCCATTAAAACTTCTCAATGCTTCTCCCCACATGTAGCTTTTAACTTGCTGCAACTCGCTCTCTCCCAATGGTTCAAGTCTTAATCGTTCAATTTCATTTCGGATTTCTTTTATTGCAAGCTGAGTAAACTGGCTTCCAACCTCGGTTCCAATAACAAAGAAGCCATCGTCGCGAAGAGTTACAATGTGTGAGTTTATACCGTAGGTATAACCTTTCTCTTCGCGAATGTTTTTCATTAGCCTTGACCCAAAGTAACCTCCCAGAATTGTATTTACAATCAACATAATGGGATATTCAGGATGATTCCGCTTGATAAGTCGGCAGCCTATTCTAATGGCCGATTGAACGGCATCCTTCTTTTCAACGAATTTTAAACCAATACCTGGCTTGTTGAAAGCAATTGGAGCGTATACTGGTTCGTTTTGGCCTCCCCATTCCTCTTTTCCAAAATATTTATTTACAATTCCAAACTCCATTTCACCAACTGATCCGGAAAGGATAATTGTTGAATTTGCAAAGCTAAAATGCTTCTTATGAAAAGAGAGCAGCTTGTTACTTTCCAGTAGATTGTAGTCGCTGGGTGTAGCAAACCTTCCGTATGGGTGATTTTTTCCATATAACTGGTTAAAGAAAGCCTGACGGGCAAGGGTTGATGTCCGATCGAGCTCAAGGGTAAGCTTCTGCTTGCTACGCTCCGACCAAATTTTAAGCTCTTTCTCAGGGAAAATGGGCTGCATAACCAGCTCCGCCAGCATCGCAATGCTGCGTTCAAAATATTTCTCAAGACAATAAAGCGTTACCTTGCCCCAATCCCTATCGGCCGATAGGTCGATGAAAGAACCGTGATAATCTAGAAACTCAGCAATTTGCTGAGAATTGTTCAGGGTTGTACCTTCGGAAAGTAACGATGCGGTTGCTGTTGCCTCAAGATTATTTTGCTGGTAGCGTGAACCTGCATTTAAAAGTACGTCTATGCGACAAACTGGGTCTTCACCGGAGTTAACAATGAAAATCGGCATGCCATTATCCAACTTCTGCTCAGCTGCATGGGGAACTTTAATGTTTTCGGGCAAAACCACCAGAGGAGGAACACTTCTGTTTAATTCATTTTTCATTACTACAATCGTTAATATTTGCTACCTGGCGGCTTTATAAAGTAATGTTGAACAATTATCTGGGGTGAAAATGCTGCCAGCAACTCTTGTAATGTCATCAATAGTTACGTTTCTGTACTGGCCAACAATTGAATTCAACCAACCTGCATCACCCAACATCTCGTAGTAGCATAAGTTGAATGCTTTTTCCAGCGGGCTGGTAAGCCCGAATGTAAAGGTTGACTCGAACTTATTCACAACTTTACTCAGCTCGTATTCGCTAACTTTTTCGTTTTTTAAACGATTTAGCTCACCAAAGATTTCATTCTGAGCCTCCTCGAACGAAATATCCTGAACCAACCTACCGGTAACAACCAGCAAACCATCGTCAACATCGCCTGTGATAAAAGCATTAATATCGCTAAATAGTTTTCGCTCTTTCACCAAATTTTGGAATAACCGTGACGACTTCCCGTTCGAGAGCAGATCGGTTATGAGATCGGTAGCCGGATAATCGGGATGATTCCGGTTGCACATATGGAACGCCATGTAAATTGAATCATACGGAACGTTTCGGGTAACCTCAAGGGTTCGGGGTTCTGTTTGAACGGGCTCCTTGGGCAAACTTCTTAATTTTACCTCGCGCTCAGGAATTGGAGCAAACCATTTTTCAGCCAACCTTTTCACCTCGTCAACCTCAATATTCCCCGATACGCAGAGTATTGCATTGTTCGGTGCGTAGTGGCTAAAGAAGAACGATTTCACATCGTTAAGCGTTGCGTCTTTAATATGCTGCGGTTCCTTCCCTATTGTTGACCACATGTATGGGTGAACCTTGTAGGCCAAGGGCCTAAGCAGAAGCCAGGCATCGCCGTATGGTTGGTTAAGGTAGCTCTGGTTGAATTCCTCAACCACAACGCTTTTCTGAACACCTAAATTTCCCTGCGAGAATGCCAGCGAAAGCATCCTATCACTCTCTAACCAAAATCCAGTTTCAATGTTTTCCTTTGGCAAGGAAAGGTAGTAGTTGGTTATATCGTTAGTTGTAAAAGCGTTGTTCTCACCTCCTGCTCTATCGAGCGGTTCGTCGTATAAAGGAATGTTAACAGAACCTCCAAACATTAGATGCTCAAAAAGATGCGCAAAACCGGTGCGATTCGGATCCTCATCCCTTGCACCAACATTGTATAGCAGGTTCATGGTAACAATAGGTGTTGAATTATCCTGATGCACAAGAACTCGCAACCCATTGTTTAATGTAAAACGATCAAAGTGAATCATATAGACTAATCCTATATTGCTGTTGTAAAATTTATTGAACGCAAAGTTAGAATAACGAAATCGAAAATCAACATCAAATCTACAAAACAGATAACCATTGGAATAAGAAATTATACTTTACAATAAACAGAACCTTTTCTCACAGAAAAAAATTGTATATTGAGTTTCAAAAAATATCAAATACCCTAAATAAATTAACAACATAAAATTTGATAAATCATGAAAAAAATTAAAACAACAATCCTAATCTTTTTTATTGGTATAACTCTCTTTGCACAAGCGCCACAAGGGTTTAACTATCAAACAATAATTCGAAATGATGACGGAAGTGTTTTAGAAAACCAATCCGTATCATTCCGAATTAGTATTTTGCAAGGAAGTTCATCTGGAACAGCCGTTTACGTTGAAACACAATCAGGTTCAACCAACAAATTTGGTCTAGTTTATTTTGAAGTTGGAAACGGAACTGTTGTATCGGGTAATTTCTCCTCCGTAAACTGGGGTTCAAACAGTTACTATTTAAAAATTGAGATGGATGATGCCGGTGGAAGTAATTACCAATCATATGGAACATCTCAGCTAGTGTCTGTTCCATATTCGCTCTACTCCCAAAAAGCTGGAAATACTTTTAGTGGAGATTATAACGATTTATCAAATGCACCTACAAACCTCAGCGATTTTAATAACGATGTTGGTTTTATTGATAGCGAAGTTGATGGTTCAGTAACAAACGAAATTCAAACGTTAAGTTACTCAAACGGCACTCTTACACTTAGCAACGGAGGAGGAAGTGTCAATATTTCAGCCTCATCATCATCCTCAACAACAAGCGGAGTTGGAGCTGGAGGCTCTGTTGATCTTTCTGATTTAGGGAATGATTATGAAGCAGTTTTAATGCTAGGAACTGGCGATTTTACTGTAAATTCACTTGCAAGTGATGCAAACAACAACTTTTACATTGCTGGCGGATATAGCAATGAAGCAAGTATTGGCGGGAATGCACTCACCTGGCACAATGATGATTCTGAATACATTGCAAAATTCAACAGTAGCGGCACATTGGTTTGGGTGAAAACCATCTATTCTGATGATGGTGATGAGGAAATGTACGGAGAAGTTGATTGCGAAAAGATTATTGTTGATGGGGCTGGAAACGTATTTGTTAAAGGAACATTTAGGTATAACACTAACTTCAGTGGCACACAAGTAAATTCAGACTATAATGAGAAAGATTTTATACTAAAATTCGACAATGCCGGAAATGTTGGTTGGGTAAAAACTTCATTAACAGATCCTATTAACACAATTGTTGACATTGCAAGTTTAAGTGAAGGTTTCTACGCTACAGAATCCGGTGTCAGTATTTCAAAATATTCGAGCAGTGGCACAAAAGAATGGTCAAAAACAGCTGCAACATCTGCCGGGGGTGAATACGATAACATTACTACTGATGGAATATTTACAGATAACAGCAGCAACATTTACATATGCGGTAACGCAATGGGCAACGTAACGATTGGAACTGCTTCAGTAACAATTGAAGGTTACTACGCGGAAGAAAGATACTGTTCAAAATACGACAGCAATGGCGATTACCTTTTACACGTCCTTTTCACTGAGGAAGGAGCAAAATCTCCAAATGATCTGTTCGTTGATAAAAATGGGAATATTTTTTACACCAACAACTTTGTAAATACAGTAACTATTGAAGGCGAAGAAATTGGTGAATCAATCGGGAACGATTCTTACATCCTTAAATACACCAACACCGGAACTTTCGAATGGGCTACAGCTCTAGGAGGACGATTTAACATCCAAAGTTTATGTACAGATGCAAACAATTCAATCATTATGGCTGGCTACTATAATAGCAGCATGGTTCTTAACGATACATACTATAAACCTTTCCAAAATTATTCTCCGCTAGCAATTATTTTTGACGAAAATGGAGAATATACTGGGCGGAAAGAATTCAAGTATTTTGGGGATGGTAAATTTGAAAAGATTACCAAACTTGAAAATGGCGATTTACTTATTTTGATAAATGCAGAAAAACCTTTCTACAATAACCAAACCCGTTATTTAAAGGGAAAATATTTACTTAAATTTTAAAAAAACATTTTCTAACTAAAAAATAGTTTAAGAACCTCTAAAAAATCAAACCATGAAAACTGAAAACAAAGAATTAATGCGAATGGCCAAAGCCTCCCTGAAAGGGAAATGGGGGATAGCAGTTGGCACATTCCTTCTGTACTTCTTAATAACAGGCGCCATAGCTGGCTCAGCTGAAGTTGCTCCGTTTTTTGGTTTACTTAACCTAATAGTTGGAGGCCCCTTTGCACTTGGTATCACAATCTTCTCCCTCGCAATTTCTAGGGAAAGCGAGCCAAGGCTTGAGCAAATATTCCAGGGTTTCAACAATTTTACAACGGCACTAGTTGCTTACTTACTAATGGTTCTTTTCATTATCCTTTGGACATTACTGCTGATTATTCCGGGAATCATTGCCGCATTATCATACTCCATGACATTCTACATAATTGCCGACGACAGCTCCATAAAACCTATGGATGCGCTTAATAAAAGTAAAACAATGATGTATGGGTACAAATGGAAGTTTTTCTGCTTGGGGTTAAGATTTATAGGATGGGCTTTGCTTTGTATCCTCACGTTAGGTATTGGATTTTTATGGCTTATTCCATACGTTCAGGTAAGCTATGCAAAATTCTACGATGACATTAAGGATAAACCTATTACAAAAGAAAACTCGGGGTATAATAAAGAGTAGCAAAGAATTATTTTAGCAAAGAAAGGATGCTTGAAAAACCTCAAGCATCCTTTCTTTTTTAAACATTTAGAAACTGTATAAATTTTCGATTTTTTAGATTTCTCACTTCGTTCGAAATGACAAAAAATAATTTTTGTGGGGTTGTAGGGGGCTGAAGAAGCGGGCGGAATCGCCCGCTTCTTCAGCCCACACACAACCAATGCTTCGAAAAAACAATGTCATTTCGAACGAAGTGAGAAATCAATTTTTTGATACAGCTTTACATGACATAATTTAAAAACAAAATTTAAACAGTTTTTAAAAAAGTTAGCTTATCTGGCTGAAATCGGTTTTTGCAATGCTGTTCAACTCTAGCTGTGCTTTGAGTATTTGGTTTTTTGCTAACGACAGCGTTTTGTCCTCCTCAATAATATCGGTGGCAACCCTACGTGCATGCTGTAAAATTTGCCCATCGTGGCTAAGGCTGGCTATTTTCAAATCGAACGGGAGACCGCTCTGCTGGGTTCCCTCCATGTCGCCGGGGCCACGAATCTGCATATCCACCTCGGCAATCTCGAAACCATCGTTAGTGCTTACCATGGTTTGCAGGCGCTTCCGCGATTCGTTGGTTAACTTGATCCCTGAAATTAGCAAACAGTAACTTTTATCGGCGCCCCGTCCAACGCGTCCACGCAGCTGGTGAAGCTGCGAAAGCCCGAAACGCTCGGCACTTTCAATTACCATTACTGTGGCATTTGGTACGTTAACACCTACTTCAATAACAGTTGTAGCCATTAGAATTTGCGCTTTGCCGCTGGCAAAAAGTTGCATAGAAGCATCCTTCTCATCGGGCTTCATTTTGCCATGTACAACAACGGTGGTGTACTGCGGTGGTGGGAAGTAGCGGGTTATGGTATCGTAGCCGTCCATTAAATCCTTATAGTCCATTTTCTCCGACTCTTTTATAAGCGGGTACACAATGTAAACCTGACGTCCCTGCGCAATTTGTTCCCTCATTTTTCCGTACACCAGGTTCCGTTTGGCATCGGTAAAATGGAGGGTTTCTACTGGTTTTCGGCCCGGAGGCATTTCGTCAATTACGCTAACATCCAGGTCGCCGTAAACTGTCATTGCCAATGTACGGGGAATTGGTGTGGCTGTCATAATAAGAACGTGCGGCGGGTCGATATTCTTCTCCCACAATTTTGCCCGCTGGGCAACACCAAAACGCTGCTGCTCGTCAATTACAACAAGCCCAAGATTTTTAAACTGAACCACATCCTCAATTAGCGCGTGCGTTCCAATTATAATATTCATCGTTCCATCCTCGAGCATCGAGTGGAGATTGCTCCTTTCCGAACGCTTTGTGCTGCCAGTAAGCAGGCCAACCTTTAGCGGCAATCCATCAACAAATTGCGAAATTGTTTCAAAATGCTGGTTTGCAAGGATTTCTGTGGGAGCCATTATGCAGGTTTGGTAACCGTTGTCAATTGCAATGAGCATCGACATGAACGCCACCAGCGTTTTGCCGCTTCCCACATCGCCCTGCAGCAAACGGTTCATTTGCTTGCCGGAACCCATGTCCTTCCTAATTTCCCGAACTACCCTTTTCTGAGCACTGGTAAGTTCAAACGGAAGATTCTCTTTGTAGAACTGGTTAAACACATCTCCAACAACGGAAAAAACATGACCGTTTACCTTCATCATCCGAACGCTACGCTGGTGAAGAAGGTTAAGCTGTACGTAGAAAAGCTCCTCGAACTTCAATCGCGCCTGCGCTTTTCGGAGTAACGTTGCTGACTGAGGAAAATGGGTATTCCGCAACGCCTCGGGCAGGGTCATTAACTTCAGCTGGTCGAGCAGGTATGCGGGCAACGATTCGTCGATTTTTCCATCCAGCATCACTTGCAGGTTGTGCTGCAACTTCAGGATGGTTTTTGAGTTTATGTAGCTGTTTTTCAGCTTCTCGGTTGTATTGTATGCAGGCTGAAGCATTCCGCTTGAGTTGACAGTTTCTGTGTTATAATCTTCAACTTCGGGATGAGCAATATTGTACCTGCCATTAAAGAGGGTTGGTTTTCCAAAAACCACATACTTTACATTTGGTTTTATGCTGCTGGCAATCCACTTAATTCCCTTAAACCAAACCAGCTCAATGTTACCGGTTCCATCGGTGAACTGCGCTGTTAGCCGTTTCGACCTGCCGCCTCCTACTTCCTGGAAACGAACAACATGACCTATGACCTGTATGTACGGTAGCTCAGCATTTATCTCGGAAATCTTGTAGAACTTCGACCTGTCGACGTATTTGAACGGGAAGTAGTATAGCAAATCCTTCAAGGTATGGATATTCAACTCCTTCTTCAGAAGTTCGGCTCGTTTTGGGCCAACTCCTGTTAGGTACATTACATCCGACTGAAGATTAACTGCCATATTGCAAATGTAGTAAACGTTTTGAAATGAAAGAGGGAAAACCGCATTGCTTAGCAGCCGTTCTACAAACCAAATTGTTGATAACTAGATTTAATGATACAACGTATATCAGAAATAAAACAAAAATATTTTATATATTTACCCCGTAATACATTCAGCAGAACGATGCCAAAACACAAGTATAGGTTTAACCCCGATTCGCTTAGCTTTGTAAAAGAAAGAAGCACTTTTAAACAAAGGTTTTGGAAAGGCTTCACCTACTTTTTTATGAGTCTGCTTATTTCCATTGCATACTATATTGTGTTCTCTTTCTTTTTCGATACGCCCGAAGAGCGTGGATTACGCAGAGAGAACCAGGAGATGGTTGTGCAATTTGAGCTGCTAAACAAAAAGTTTGACCATGTTACTGCCGTTTTGGAGGACATTCAGCAACGCGATGACAACATTTACCGAACCATTTTTGAGGCAGAACCCATACCAATTTCCGTGAGGGATGCTGGCATGGGTGGAGTTGATAGGTACACCGAACTTGAGGGGCTTTCGAATGCTAACATTGTAATAAAAACTCACCGCAGGCTTGATAAGCTTGCGAAACAGGTTTACATTCAATCGAAATCGTTCGATGAGGTTATTGAAATGGCCAAACGTAAGGAGGAGATGATTGCCAACATACCCGCCATTCAACCCATTTCAAACAAGGATCTGAAAAGAGTTGCATCGCCCTTCGGCGTACGAATCCATCCTTTCTACAAGGTGCTAAAAATGCACACAGGAATGGATTTTACGGCTCCCTCAAGAACCGATATTTACGCAACTGGTAACGGGGTTGTTTCAGCGGTAGTTCACTCTGCACGTGGATACGGGAACACCATTATCATTGACCATGGGTTCAGCTACAAAACCCTGTACGCTCACCTGAGCGAAATTTTGGTAAAAAAGGGGCAAAAGGTAAAGCGTGGCGACGTAATTGGGCTGGTAGGAAATACGGGCATGAGCATGGCTCCTCACCTGCACTACGAAGTTAGAAAAAACGACGAACCCATAAACCCCATTAACTTCTACTTTAACGACCTAACTCCCGAAGAGTACGATAAAATTATTGAACTAGCCGCTCAAAGCGGACAGTCGCTTGATTAGTAACTAACCAGCATTATTACCAAAGGTAAACCATAATTTTGTGAAGAATACTTTCAATATTTACCGATTTTGCTCGCTACTCCTTTTGCTATTTTTTTTCCCATTCCCAAAAATCTCTGCACAACAAGAAATCGATTCATCCTTAATTTCAGTAGTTGGTGTTGGCGATATAATGATGGGTACAAATTTCCCAAACAGCAGCTACCTTCCTCCCAACAACGACTGTGAACAACTTTTTAGTTCAGAAATCAGGGGTATTCTTAACTCCGCTCATATAACATTTGGGAACCTTGAGGGTTGCTTCCTTAACGAAGGCAAAGTTGAGAAAAGATGTAAGGACACTACCATATGCTATGCCTTCAAAATGCCCGATAAATACGTAAACTGTCTTTTCTCTAATGGATTCGACGTGGTTAGCCTGGCTAATAATCACATCGGCGACTTTGGGGAAAAAGGCAGAAGCAATACAATGCGCTTACTCGATTCGGTGGGCATAAGATATGGTGGACTGCTAAGCCATCCCACATCAATTATTGAAATCGATACTTTAAAAATCGGATTCTGTGCTTTTGCACCAAACACAGGAACATGCAGCATTAACGATACAATTACGGCCAAAAGAATAATCACAGATTTAAAATCCCAGTGCGACATTGTAATTACCTCATTTCATGGTGGGGCTGAAGGTTCTTCGCACCGTCATGTTACCAGAAACACCGAAATTTTTTATGGTGAAAACAGAGGAAATGTATATCAATTTGCAAGAGTTGCTATTGATGCTGGTGCCGACATTGTTTTCGGACATGGACCCCATGTTACACGGGCAATTGATGTTTACAAGAACCGCTTTATTGCATACAGCCTTGGGAATTTTTGCACCTATGCACGCTTTAACTTAAAAGGTCCTAATGGTTTTGCTCCAATTGTTAGGCTACTTGTCGATAAAAGTGGTAAATTTGTAAAGGGAAAAATATACCCCATAAAACAATCAGGGAACGGAGGCGCTGCTATTGACAATCAGAGCAGTGCAATTAAGGAAATAAAATCGTTAACCTCAACTGACATTCCCGAATCGAACTTAGTAATTGAGAACGACGGAAGCTTTTACATAAAAGAGAAATAAAATGCCATACAAAGAAAAGAAGGTTGAGAAGCTCTACTACTCCATTGGCGAAGTGGCCAACATGTTTGGAGTAAACACTTCCCTTATTCGCTTCTGGGAAAAGCACTTCGATGTAATAAAACCCAAAAAGAACAAGAAGGGTAATAGGCTGTTTACAAAATCGGACATTGATAATTTCAAACTAATATACCACTTGGTTAAGGAACAGCGCCTTACCCTCGAGGGAGCCAGTAAAAAGCTATCCAAGAACAAGGAGTCAACCATTAACAACTTCGAGGCAATTGAATCGCTAAAGCGAATTAAAGAAATGCTGCTCGAAGTTGAAAGCTCCCTTGGCTCAACCGAAAATTCCGCATCATGATTGTACGCGAGGTTACCTCCATTCTTGAGCAGCTTGCCCCATTGGCATACCAGGAAAGTTACGACAACGCAGGCCTTCAGGTAGGCTCACCGGCTGCCGAGGTGGAAGGAATTCTGCTTTGCATCGATGTTACCCCCGAAGTGGTTGACGAAGCAATTGCCCGCAGGGCAAACCTTATAATATCACATCACCCACTCATTTTTAGCGGATTAAAAAGAATTACCGGCTCAACCTACGTTGAAAAAGCGTTGATTAAGGCTATCGAGAACCGCATTTCAATATATAGCGCCCACACAAATATCGACAGCGTATGGAATGGGGTAAGCATGAAAATTGCCAACCTCCTTGAGCTATCGAACCTTGAAATTCTCGACAAAGCCGAAAATCAGCTTGTAAAACTGGTTACATTTGCTCCCCAGAAAAATGCGCAGGAGGTTCGCTTGGCCATGTTCGGTTCGGGGGCAGGACAAATTGGCGAGTACGACCAATGCTCGTACAACACAGAAGGAACAGGAACTTTTAGAGCCGGAGAAGGAACCAATCCGCACGTTGGGTTAGTTGGTGAAGCCCATTTCGAACCCGAAACGCGAATTGAAGTTATTGTTCCGAAACCTGTTCTTAGCAACGTTATTGCGGCCATGCAGCAGGCACACCCCTACGAGGAAGTTGCATTCGATGTTTACCCTCTGCTTAACAAGAATCCCCGCGCCGGCATTGGAATGCTGGGCACGCTTCCAACGCCATTGCTTGAGGAAGAGTTTCTTCTGAAAGTAAAGTCAACTTTTAGCGTTGGCAGCGTAAGGCATACAAATTTTTTAAACAAACCCGTTTCCCGAATAGCTTTCTGTGGCGGAAGCGGAGCCGGACTCATTAGTAAGGCCATTGCTGCAAAGGCCGATGTTTACTTAACCGGAGATATAAAATATCACCAGTTTTTCGATGCCGATGGCAAAATTCTTTTGGCCGACATAGGACATTTTGAAAGTGAACAATATACTGTTGACATTTTTTATGATTTACTTACAAAAAAAATAGCTAATTTTGCAGTCCTTAAATCAAATGTGAGTACCAATCCCGTAAACTACTTATAGCAGGTATGGCAGCAGAAAAAACAAAAACAGCTCAGCAAACCGATCTTTCGGTAGAAGAAAAGTTGAAGTATCTGTATGAACTTCAGCAAATTGACTCGAAGATTGATCAAATCAAGGTTCTTCGTGGCGAACTTCCGCTCGAAGTTCAGGATTTGGAAGACGAAGTTGAAGGGCTTGAAACCCGAATTTCGAACCTTAAGAAAGAGATTGATGAGCTTGACGAGCAGGTAAACAACAAGAAACTTGAAATAAAGAATGCCGAAGGGCTTATTTCCAAGTACGACGAGCAGCAGAAGAATGTGAGGAACAACCGTGAATACGACTCACTTTCGAAGGAAATTGAGTACCAAACTCTGGAAATGGAACTTTGCGAAAAGCGAATCAAAGAATTCACCTTCCAATCGAAGGATAAAAAACAGCTAGCAGAACAAGCTGAAAACCAACTTGAGGAACGCAAAGTTGACCTTCAAAACAAAAAGAATGAGCTCAATAGCATCGTAACAGAAACCCAGAAGGAAGAGGAAGACCTAACCAAAAAGTCGGAGGCATTTCAGGAAATAATTGAGCCACGATTGCTAACTGCATACAAAAGAATTAGGGCCAATGCCCGCAACGGGTTGGCTGTTGTTACCGTAAAACGGGATGCTTGCGGTGGATGCTTCAACAAAATTCCACCACAGCGCCAGCTCGATATCAAAGTACACAAAAAGATTATTGTTTGCGAATACTGCGGTCGAATACTGGTTGACCAAAGCATGTCGAACGAGGAAGAACAGTAGAAAACAATAAGGGGCCAAAAGCCCCTTTCTTTATCATTAAAATTTCAAGTTTTACTACCAGCTTCCACCGGCACCGCCGCCGCCAAACGATCCGCCGCCGCCACCGGAAAAGCCGCCGAACGAACCACCTCCGGAGCTAAAGCCTCCGAATCCTCCGCTTCGTCCTCCACCGCTAGAAAGCATCCCCATTGCAATCCAGAAAGGAATGTTATGGCCAATGGAACCTCGACGGGTTCTGTTCATCTTCGAAAAAATAATGAAGAAGAAAAACAGGAAGATTAGCACAGCAATTCCTCCGGCCAGTCCTCCTCCACTTTCGTACTGCTCCGCAGTGAATTTCCCGGATGCCAAATCGATTATCACATCAGTTGCGGCATTTATCCCCTGATAGTAGTTATTCTGCTTAAAGCTGGGAATCATTTCCTTATCGATAATCCTGTTTGCCATGGCATCGGGAATAACATCCTCAAGGCCGTAACCTGTTGCGATAAAAACTTCGCCCCGCTCGTTTCCAACCTTTGGCTTAAGAAGAATTATTGCGCCGTTATTCTTTCCCTTTTGTCCCACTCCCCACTTTTCGCCAAGGCGAAAGGCATAGTCGGCCTTATCGTAGCCAAGTAAATCGTTAACAATCACAACATAAATTTGTGTTGACGTTGTGTCGTGGTAGTTACGTAACTTCCCTTCAAGGCTGGTCCATTCACTTTCGTTCAGCAAGCCAGCGAAGTCGTTCACTAACCTTGGCGGTTGCATGGGTTCAGGAATTTCCTGCGCTGCCAGAAAACCAACCGATATTACGAGGGAAAGTGCTAGTAGTAGTTTCTTTGTTCTCATAGTTAGTTCATTTTAACTTCCGAACGAAATATCGTTTGGCAATTCGTTAATATCATCGCTTTGGTATGGGAAGTGCTGCTTCAGCTTTTCACCGGCCATTTCAACACCCTTCACGAGGCCATCGGCAAACTCACCATTTTTAAAATGAGCCATCATTTCTTCCTTAATTGATTCCCAGAAATTTGCAGGGACAACGGCGTTTATTCCAGCATCGCCAAGAATGGCGAACTGCTTATCGTCCAAAGCAAGGTAGAAAAGCACTCCGTTACGCTGCTCCGTTTTATGCATTTTAAGCATGGCAAATACATCGGCTGCACGATCGAGCACATTCCCTTTACAACGATCCTCGATGTGAATTCGAATTTCGCCAGAAGTGTTGAGTTCGGCCTGCTTCACTGCGTTAACTATCCGAACCTTATCTGTTATTCTTAATTTTTCGGCTGCCATTACTTCTCGTTTTTATATTTCACTTAGCTCCCAAAGTCAACCTTTGGAGCTTCCTTCGCACCCTCATCAGCCTCAAAGTAGGCTTTCTTCTCAAAACCGAACCAACCAGCATATATTACCCGAGGGAACGAACGAATATAAGAGTTGTAGGTTTGAACTGTTTCGTTGAATTTTCTACGCTCAACGGCAATCCTGTTCTCTGTTCCCTCTAACTGAGCCTGTAAATCGAGAAAATTCTGGTTTGCCTTTAAGTCGGGGTATCGTTCAATGGTTACCAGCAACCTCGACAAAGCACCGCTCAACTCCCCCTGTGCAGCCTGAAACTGCTTCATGTTTGCTTCATTCAGGTTGGTTGGGTCAATGGTAACCTGAGTTGCCTTTGCGCGAGCCTCAATTACCTGCGTTAGGGTTTGCTGCTCAAAGTTTGCGTACCCTTTAACAGTATTCACAAGGTTTGGAATAAGATCCATTCTACGTTGGTAAACGTTTTCAACGTTTGCCCACTGAGAAGTCACACCCTCCTCCATCGACACCATTTTATTGTACCCGCAGCTACTAAAGAAAGGAATAGCAAGCACGGCAACCATAAGATATAAAAATCTTCTTTTCATAGTTTTCAAATGTTTAATGTTAGGTAAATGTATAAAAAAGCATGGTATTATCCTCAAAAACCATGCAAGGAAAAATATTATGACACAATGCCATTCCCTCCAAATCATATTTAGAAGTAATTGCCTAAACAAAAAAAAACAGAAAAATTCTTATTAAAAGCTATAACTTTGAACCAGAAAATAAAAAAACACTCAATATGACACGCGAAGAGTTTCAAAACATTATTAAACAAGGGATTCCAGCCGAAATACCTGTACTGAAGCCCTGGGATTCGAACATAAACCATGCGCCAAAGCGCAAACAAATTCTGACTACAGAGGAGAAAAAACTTGCTCTAAAGAATGCGTTACGGTATTTCCCCCAAAAGCATCATGCCGTTTTGGCAGAGGAATTCGCAAAGGAGCTAAACGATTACGGTAGAATATACATGTACCGTTTTCGTCCCGACTATAAAATTACTGCACGGAGCATCCACGATTTCCCCTACAAGTCGATTCAGGCTGCATCCATAATGCTGATGCTTAGTAACAACCTCGACTATGCCGTTGCCCAGCATCCGCACGAGCTAATAACCTACGGTGGAAACGGAGCGGTTTTTCAGAACTGGGCACAGTACCTGCTCACAATGAAATACTTGTCAGAAATGACAGATGAGCAAACCCTTGTTCTCTACTCAGGTCATCCCATGGGACTTTTCCCATCACACAAGGACGCCCCAAGGGTAGTTGTTACCAACGGAATGATGATTCCTAACTACAGCAAGAAGGACGATTGGGAAAAATTCAACGCCCTTGGCGTTACCCAGTACGGGCAAATGACTGCCGGATCGTTCATGTATATTGGACCCCAAGGGATTGTACACGGCACAACCATTACGGTTCTGAACGCAGGCAGAAAAAGGCTGAAAGCCGGAGAAACTGATTTACGGGGCAAGCTCTTTGTTTCATCAGGACTAGGTGGCATGTCGGGGGCTCAACCAAAAGCCGGAGTTATTGCCGGAGTTGTTAGCGTTATAGCCGAGATAAACCCGAAAGCTACGGAGGTTCGGCACAGCCAGGGTTGGGTTGACGAAGTTCACGGAAACCTTGACATTCTGATTCCTCGAATCAGAAAAGCCATGGAGAAGAAAGAAACCGTTTCAATTGCATACCAGGGAAATATAGTTGATTTGTGGGAAAAACTTGCTGAAGAAAAGGTGCCGGTTGACCTGGGAAGCGATCAAACGTCGCTCCACAACCCATTTGCCGGAGGCTACTTTCCTGCTGGTCTCACATTTGAGGAGTCGAACGAACTCATGACAAGTAATCCCGAACTTTTCAAGGAAAAAGTTTACGAAAGTTTACGTCGCCACGCAAAAGCTATAAATACGCTAGCGGAACGTGGGATGTACTTCTTCGACTATGGCAACGCATTCCTGCTGGAAGCCAGCAGAGCGGGTGCCGATATTGTGGATTCCAACGGAAAATTCAGGTACCCTTCGTACGTTCAGGATATTATGGGTCCCATGTTCTTCGACTACGGTTTTGGGCCATTCCGCTGGGTTTGCACTTCGTCCGATCCGAAGGATCTTGAAACCACCGACAGAATTGCTCAGCAAGTTCTTGAAGAAATTGCAAAAAGTGCTCCTGCTGAAATTAAAGGACAACTCGAGGATAACATTCACTGGATAAAGGAAGCGGGCACTAACAAGCTGGTTGTTGGTTCACAGGCTAGAATCCTTTACGCCGATGCTGAAGGCCGCATAAAAATTGCTGAGGCCTTTAACAAGGCCATTCGTGAAGGAAAAATTTCAGCACCTGTAGTGCTTGGCCGCGACCATCACGATGTTTCGGGAACCGATTCGCCCTACCGTGAAACCTCGAATATTTACGATGGGTCACAGTTCACTGCCGACATGGCGATTCACAACGTGATTGGGGACTCGTTCCGCGGTGCCACCTGGGTTTCAATCCACAACGGTGGTGGTGTTGGCTGGGGGGAAGTAATTAACGGAGGCTTTGGAATGACCCTTGATGGTTCGGACGATGCCGATCGCAGGCTTCGCCAAATGTTGCTGTGGGATGTAAATAATGGGATTGCACGTCGCAGCTGGGCGCGTAATAAGGAGGCCATTTTCGCCATTCAGCGTGAAATGGACAGAACCCCAAACCTTAAGGTCACCATTCCAAACATAGCCGATGATGATATCATTGATAAAGTGATTAAATAGATTGTTTTAGAAAGTAAAAAATCCGGGGAAAACCCCGGATTTTTTTTATTTCATTTTTTTTTTGCAAACTGAAGACTGAGAACTGCAAACTGATTTATTATTCCCTCTTCACACCCTCGCACTCTGCCATTATCATGCGGCAAGCATGCATGTTTCCACGGCTACATGATTGGTGAAAATCAGAGCAAGCCCTCTCTTTATCACCCGAACGAAAATGTGCCATTCCCCTATTGTAGTAGTTCATGGCACTTTCAGGATCTAAATCAAGTGCCTTATTATAATCCTCAATAGATTCAGCAAATCTACCCAACCTATAACTAAGGAATCCTCTGTAACTCAGTGCCGAAGAACTTCGAGGATTAATTCTTAAGGCTTCGTTAAAATCGTCAATTGCTCTATCGAAATCTTCATCGCGCATATATGAAATTCCTCTATTCACATAAATATTTACACTTTGCTGTTTTGAAGAAAGCTCAAGAGCCTTGTTAAAATCGGAAATTGCACGTCGCTGCTGCCCCATTATGGTGTTCAATATTCCACGACGCATGAAAAAATCGGGGATATCAGGGAATAACTTAATGCCATTTTCAATAACCTGCTGTGCTTCCTTGTAATTTTCGGTTACGGTATATGCTCGGATAATTCCTATGAGAGCAGCAGTATCTGATGGTTGCTGTTTAAGTGCCTGAGAAAAATTGTCGATGGCAGCCTGGTAATTCTTTTCTTTCAAATTTTTGTAGGCAGAAGCAACAAAGTCATTTTCCTGCCCCACTGAGGCAAGTGCAAAGGACAAGAAAAATGTTAGAAATAAAAATGCTCTCATGTTCATATTTTGTAAAAATAACGATACTATTTTAATTTGCAATAGTGTTTTCAAATTTAACCCGGTTAACAATAGCCCTCCCCAGTGTAACCTCATCGGCGTACTCTAAATCGTCGCCAAAAGCCACTCCACGTGCAATTGCAGTCACCTCAACATCAAAAGGTTTTATCTTCTTATAAATGTAAAAGTTCGTTGTATCGCCTTCCATGGTTGCGCTAAGCGCCATAACGACTTCTTTTACGGTACCCGAAGCAATTTTGTTAACTAGGCCATCGATATTGAGATCAGCAGGCCCTACCCCATCCATTGGGCTAATAAGCCCGCCAAGCACGTAGTACAAACCGTTGTACTGACTGGTTGATTCGATGGACATAACATCACGAATGTTCTCAACAATACAAAGGATGGAACTGTTGCGTTTGGGGCTGGAACAGATTGAACAAATATCGGTATCGGACAACGAGTTACACTCCCTGCAGTATTTTATGTCGTTTTTTAGCGAAACCAACGATTGGGCAAAACGGGAAACATCATCGTTAGGTTGACGAAGAATGTGCAGTACGAGCCTTAACGCAGTTTTCTTTCCAATTCCCGGAAGACGGGAAAATTCATCAACAGCGTTTTCTAATAATTTTGATGGAAAACTACTTATGCTCATTGTTTCAAATTGCTACTATTGCAAATCTACAAATAATCGGCCAAAGCATTGTATGAAACATATTTTTTATTCAACCATTTTTTTCTACACTTGTAGCTAATTTATTAATAACTTGGGATGGAACCTATCTGGGTGATTTTAATCATCGTTATTTATTTCGGCGTTCTTCTTGCAATTGGAGCATTAACCAGCAGGAATGCCAACAATGAATCGTTTTTTGTTGGAAATCGACAATCGCCATGGTATGTTGTGGCGTTTGGCATGCTTGGCGCCTCGCTTTCCGGGGTAACGTTTATTTCAGTTCCGGGTTATGTTGGCAGTAGCCAGTTTTCCTACCTCCAGCTGGTATTGGGATACCTGTTGGGCTACATAGTGGTAGCAAATGTTCTTCTACCCCTCTACTACAGGTTGAATCTTACTTCAATATACACCTACCTCGAAGCCCGCTTCGGGTTTTACAGCTACAAAACCGGAGCAGTATTCTTTCTAATTTCAAGGATTATTGGAGCTTCTTTCAGGTTATTCCTTGTGGCCATGGTACTGCAAATCACAGTTTTTGATGCATGGGAAGTTCCCTTTATAGTTACCGTTGCAGTTACTATAATTTTAATTTGGCTCTACACCAACCGAGGAGGCATAAAAACCATTATTTGGACCGACACATTGCAAACTACCGCAATGCTTACTGCTGTTGTGCTTACTATATTTTTCATCGCTAGGCAAATGGGGCTGTCATTCGGGCAAATGGTTGAAACCATCCAGCAAAGCGAGTATAGCAGAATGTGGTTTTTCGATGATTGGAACGATAAACGCCATTTTATTAAGCAATTTTTTAGCGGCGCTTTCATTACCATTGTAATGACTGGACTTGACCAGGATATGATGCAAAAGAACCTAAGCTGCCGAAACCTAAAGGATGCAAAAAAGAACATGTACTGGTACGGTTTTGCTTTTCTACCGGTAAATTTGGTTTTCTTGTCGCTGGGTGTTTTGCTTTTCATTTTTGCTCATCAGCAAGGCATTACCGTTCCAGAACAAACCGACAACCTCTTCCCCCTAATTGCCACCCAGGGTTACCTCCCAAAAGTTGTGAGCATTCTTTTCATACTTGGGATAATTGCTGCGGCATACTCCAGCGCCGACTCGGCGCTAACTGCGCTTACAACCTCGTTCACCATAGACATTTTAAACCTGAAAGGGAAAACCGAGAAGGAAATAAAACGAATACGAATGAGGGTTCATGTTTGCATTTCCTTAGTTATTGCCGCTGTAATTATGGTTTTTAAAGCGGTAAACAATGAGAACGTAATTAGCGCCCTGTTCACGGTTGCTGGTTACACATATGGCCCGCTGCTTGGGTTATATGCCTTCGGGCTATTTACGAATTTTAAAGTAAAAGATAAATGGGTTCCCCTTGTTGCAATTGCTTCTCCTGTAACATGCTACTTTCTTGCGAAGTACTCAGCAATCCTTTTTAATGGTTTCGAGTTTGGATTTGAACTGCTTATTGTAAACGGAGCGCTAACATTTGTGGGATTGCTAATTCTTAGGAAAAATGAAGTGGGCTAATTGAGTTGTGAAGCATTCAACTCAAATGAAGAAAAGATAGAAACAGGAGCGATCCGAACATTGTCTTTGATTGTATTTGGAATGATTTTTGGAATCTGAAATTTTAAAAAACCTATGCATAAATTATTTTTATTCGCTTTGGCACTTACATTAACGCCTATAGTAATGGGGGTTACAACACAAACACAAGCCAACATAATTTCAGCGAAACTTAAGGTACAGAAAGCATCGCAAGGAAAGAAAATAGTAATTGAAGCAGATGTTTTTTACTTAATCGATAGCAAGGAAATAAGAATGTACTATATATACCCTGAGGAATTTATTTTTTTCTCGAACATTTTGGGTGAAACGAAAATGTATTTCCCCAAAAAAAACGAAGTAATCCTTCAACAAAATGATATTTTTTCGGCCGACACCGATATTTTATTCTTGTTTCTTACGCAAAACATGTCAGAAATGGGTTTGAAACAAATGGGCTTTGAGCTAACTGAATCGAAGTACGATAATAACTACCATATAACTAAATGGGCATCTCCCGAAAGTTCAAAAGGAATTGCTGAAATTGAGCTAGTTTTTGAAGATTTCGTTCCAATATTCACCTCGTTCATTTCAAACGAAAAAAACACGCTAAGCAAAACATACTACGATAATTATCAGGAATTTAACAACCATTACATTCCTTTAACCATTACAGAAATTTCATATATTAACAATAATGACTCTATCGTATCAAGGAAAGAATACTCCGACCTACGATACGGCTCGCAAGTAAGTTCCGATATGATTAACTTCAAAATCCCAGACAATGCAAAGGTCATTAAATAGGATTACCGTATATAGCACCATACTCTTTGTAGTAATTCTCACTGCTCAAATTCCTGCTAAAGGTCAGGTTATTTCAAAAACAGACATAGAAATTATTGCAAACAAAAAAACATTAAAGGAGAAGTACCATGAGAGAGTTGTAAAATATGGGTTTGGGAAAAAAAAATCGGTTTCAAACATTCTATTTGCTCCTCCACTTTATGTGTACCAGAAGTTCATCAGCGCACAAATATCTGCAAGCTGCCTATACAATCCTTCATGCTCAGAATTTAGCCACCGTGCCTTCACATGTTATAGCTTCCCAAAAGCCTTCCTTTCATCCATCGATCGTATTATGAGGTGCGACAGGCTTTCTGCCATTGATATTCCAAAAGACATGGTTGACCCAGTTAGCCACAAAAAAAATGAGGATATTGATTATTATGGGAATATTGAGTAAGTTACCTCCATCATCATTTTTGGGATTTGCCACCATAACCTTTTTACTTTTCTCACCAAACGTATCAGGGCAGGTTGCGCGCAGTAGCTGGACGAATAATGATGTTGAGTTTATGACCTATTTAGTTAATAACCGGCTTTATGAAAATGCGTTAACCCTATCACATCTATTAAAACTTGATGACAGCATACAAGCTGATACTTTATGGTACCTTGTTGGTTGGAGCCACTACAACCTTAAACAGCTTGATAGCGCAACAGTTTCCTTACTAAACGTGAGCAAAAATCACTCAACTTTTGCCAAATCACGATTCTTTAGCGCTTACTGCGCAGCACACAGTAGAAACACTAATTCAGCCAAAAATATTCTTAGCGCATACCAACCAAGTAATGAAATGCTTGATGAGCTAAAAAGAACGCAACTTGCTGGACTAGCATTGCTTACTAAAGACCTTGAAACATACAACAAAATATCATCAACATTTAGCTACTCGTACTACTCATTCGCTGAGAATCAAAGAACTTTAGACGAAATAAACATGAGCATAGCTAATTTTAATCATAAATCCCCGTTTGTTGCGGGACTTTTTTCTGCCCTTATCCCTGGTTCTGGCAAAATGTATGCGGGCAAAGTTGGGAGTGGTCTCTCGTCACTCTTTACAGTAGGAATTCTGGGAGCATTAACATGGGAGAACTACAACAGGGACGGCCTTTTAAATCCCAAAACAATAATTTTTGGGTCCTTATTCACCGTAGCATACTCAGCAAATATTTATGGAAGTGTTTTTAGTGTAAAAGCTTATAGAGATGAGTATAATAAAAAAATTGAGCATAGAATTCTTTTTAACCTGCACATTCCTATTCGGAATGTTTTCAACTAGCGTTGGACAGAGCTTAACAGCTGAAGAATATTTATTAAAGGGGAACTTTAAACTTGCAGCTCTGGAATATGAGCGTGAATACTTCAACGCCCAAAATAATTACGACAGATATGCGGCAATACTTAGTAAAACCGAATGCTATAAAAAAAGTAACGATTTCGAGAATGCATTTAGTACGATAGATAGAATCAGTTTGATTGGACTTTCCGACAGTTTACGGTTTATTGTACTATACCAAAAAGCCCTCTGCTCGTACCTATCAAATCGCTACGCTCAAGCAGAATCGTATATTCAACAAATCAAACAATGTAACTACTTTCAAAAATGGGAAACATCAGTAGAAATCAACCTGTTATACACACTTGTTCTAAACGAACTGCAACGTTGGAATGATGCTAAAATGATGATTCTTGAGGTTAAAGACTCATTAGCGCTTAACAAAGTTGAATTTGAAGGCGTTGAAAAAATTATTTATTCGTATAGTAACGATAGCCTTCCAAAACTTAAGAATGAGAAGGTATTATTCTGGGTATCTTTTATTCCTGGAGCAGGGATTGTATATGCAGGAAAACCAGCTGAAGGTTTTTTAAACTTAACAATTAATATGGCATCTCTTGCATTTGGCGCACATCAAATATACTACTCATACTACCTAACCGGGTACTTTGGGGGCGCAATTATGCTTCAGAAATTCTACTTTGGAGGACGAAAAAGAGCAGAGTTTCTGCTGAATAAAAATAACTACGAAAAGGCTTTATATTTTAATGAAAATAGGAAAAAAGAAATTATCGAGGTTTTACAGAAAAAAAATAAAGGAGCGTAAAATACGCTCCTTTAACATATTACAAAAAACGCACTACCACATAAAAAAGTTCTCGTTATTCTCGTACTTACTAATATTGTCTTTGACTATACCATCAGCAATAAGGACGAAGAAGTCTACCAGAGGAACTACTCCAAAAATTCCACCACAGGTGAATGTGTATATTGCCCACATACTTCCTTTTGTTCCCAAATAATGACGGTGAACACCAAACCCTCCTACAAAGAAACAAACAATAGTAGCAACAACAGGATCCTTGCTTTCAAAAGTTGCCATGCTAGCAGCTGTGGTTGATGATAACGATACCATTTCCGATATCGAAACCTCCAACGCATTGTCAAAAAGGTTGTCAACAGCTACATTGTCAACACGATAGTTTCCTGAAAAAGAAACAAGTGCTGTACATAAAACGAACACCGATGAAAATAAAATTTTTTTCATAAATTAATGAATTTAGTTAAACAAAAACTTACTCAAGTATAACTATTAATTGGATAATAGCAACAATTAACAGCCAATATTTTTCTAAAATATTCTACTAAACAAACTTATATTTTCGACAAAAAATGATGCTTTTGCAACTCGGTAAGGCTAGAATCCATTATCTGTTTTGACAATGAATTTCTAATACCGAATCCTTTATCCCCAAAATCATTTAGTATTCTTAAATGCTCAAATCTAAATACTATGTTATTGGGGTATTTATTAATAAGCCAACAAACGTTACTCAAAGCCTCATCCTTATTGTTATATATTTCATCTTCAATCTTAAACAGAAAATAATGGGCTTCGGTTGATATAACAGAGGAGCTGGATTCCGCACACTTTTTAAGCAACGAACGACCTACCTCAGATTCTGCTTTATAAAAAATCAAAACGATGGGCCATATGGTAGAATTTTTCTCCTTTAAACCAGCAATAGTATAATTATATATACCTGCCACTAACATATTTTCCTGGCTTTTCATTGGAGTTTCTAAAATATCGCTTAAACCTGCCCTTATCTTTAAAAAATATCTGAGCATTAACATTTCTTCGCCTTTTATTGCAGCAAGCCTAATGCCAAAAACGCATGAAATAGTGTATAAAATATCGTTGTTATACTTATTGCTTGACTCATATTCCAATACATTTTTTTCAACCTCATTTTCCAGGGAAACAAAAAAACTATTATAGCCTGGATAGGTTAACCCATTCCACCATAAATCTAATAAATTTGATACCTTATATTCAACACCAGCCTTCTTAAAAGCATTCTTCTTCACGCTATCTGCCGCTACAAAATCAAAGCTATATAACTCATTCATAAAACTATCAACACCATCATTCAAGAGGCTATTCTGGGGGACTCCCCCTATCGCTGTGTCGAAAAGCGCTAAAGAAAATAGAATAATTGCCGTAAACTTGAACCCAACCAGTTTCACTCTTTCACAAAAGAAGGTTAAACAATATTTTTCACAAAAATGTAACTTTCCTTTCAAATATCATTCCACAACAGAAACAAAAAGAATCATTATTTTATTGCCTTAGCTCCTGCCCACCAAAAAGAAGGTTAATTATTATTTTAATTTATACTTCATAAAAAGTTTCATAATAATTCAATATTCATACTAACTGATTTTTTCATTCCTAACTATTTTAATAACAGCAAAAACCGTTACAAAACCCAATTTTCTAAAAGAGATTGAAGTACCCGAGATAACTCAGAACTTAGCAAAGCCAATGTCAACATAAATAAACATTTTTGAATTCCTCTCAATATAGATGCTGCTCTAACAATGGAGATATATCTAAAATAAAAGGGGTACGATGCCCTATAGGAGTATGCTTTAGGCAAGACAAAAATTTTGAATCGCACCAAATTATGGTCAATGAAGGTACGACAATCTACATGACCACCGATGGGTATGCAGACCAAATTGGTGGAGCCGACAACAAAAAATTTTACTCAAGCAAACTTAAAAAACTTATTGCTGAGGTTGCCAGCCTAAGTATTGATAAGCAGGAAAGCATCCTTGAAAAGGAACTTGAATTACATATGGGCAACTCTCCTCAAACGGACGACATTCTTCTAATTGGAGTAAAACTAATGGCATAACTGCAAGCGGGTTCTACTTCTTAAGCGCTGCTTTGCTAAATATATGCTCAGGAATTTTTTGGTTGAATTTTACGCTAGTAATTTCAAACTCGGTTCCTTCGCCCTGTTTTAGCATATCCTTAAAAACCATTTTTGTGGGGAACCATCTTCCTTCAATTTTTTCAACACCACTTAGCATAGTTCGCTTAAGCAGCTGACCGCTTTTTGCGAAAAGTTCTTCCTTTAAAGGAATGTAACGTTCAGTATCGATCCAAACCTTACGGGTAAAGTAGGCTACATCCTCAACCTTGGCGGTTAATTTAAGAACATAAGTATTTCGCTCATCTACCGTTTCCTCGCCAACAACTACGGCAGTGTACACATCGGTAAGCTTACGATCCTCCATCATATCCTCGTAGGACAAATCGGAACCCATAACCGACTGGCGAAGCATATGTCCAGAAATTTGGATGGTTCGGTCGGTTGAAGGTGAGTAAATCCAAAGTTGATTCTCCAACTTTAGCATTTTCGTTCCCTGCTCGCGTGCAGGAGAAAGGTACTCGGTAAACGATTGCTTATCGCCTACAGAGTAGGTTCTCGAGGTCATAGTTCGGTTTCCCCGTTTCCCATGGATAGTCATGGACGATTCGAAAATCCGATTCTCCGACGACATGTTCTTATCCACTCTGTCTAATATCTCATCAGCAGATGGCTGAGATTTGCCCGAGAAGGCAATGATTATTAGTATTAAAATCGGTATGTTTTTCATTGTAATATGTTTTATGATATGATCTGCGAATATCAGTTGAACCAGCCCGACGGCAGGCGGGTCTGCGTTATCAGCGTTCCATCAAGACTCCAACTCCTTAAACAGCCTGGCTGTTTGACGCTTATAGATTCCTACACCTGAAAGCATTGTCCCAATAACTGTTGACATTAACCCCGGGAAGAACCCAATGTAGAAATCAGCCGGAGTAATTCTTGCCCGTATCACCGATGGCAGCATCATGGAAGCTCCCTCCATCATTCCTGAAATATCAATGCCATACGTTTGTATTAACCACGCAAAGAATAGCCCAAACGCTGTGCCAAAAATTGAACCGGCAATACCAATAAAAATCGATTCGTAAATCATTGTTCTGTACACATGCCCTTTCTCCTCGCCCATGGCAATGCGGATTCCCACCTCGCCGTACCGGCGAAGTCCTCCAAGCAGCCCGGCATTCCACAGCACAAGCGACATGGCAAAAACGAAAACCATTGGAATATAAATTGACCAAACGTTAACTAGAGCCACGTACTGCCCCATGGCGCCCTGCTGGCTTAAACTCTTGAATACCGGAGCAAACTCATCGGAGCTATCAGCATACTTTTCATTCATTTCGGTCACCAGCTTAACAACACGCTCATCGTCGTAGAAATCGGTTTTCAGAAACCCAAGAATTTCGCTTGCGGCATCGTTCATATCAAGGGCTAGGCGTGCATCCTCAATATCTGTAATTATTGCTCCACGGTCAATCACCTCAGCACCAAACCTCACAGTGCCTGAAACCGTAAAATTGTACATGGTCATGCTTCCGAACATGGAGGATCCGATTAGGGTGACCACTTCACCGGGATTTATGCCAAGCTTTTGAGAAAACTCTTCGCTAAGCAATACCTCACCCTGTTTGGCGATCATACTTCCACGCACTATTGAATTTGTCAGGTTTAAACGTTCTATTTCCTTGCTGTTCTCAGAAAGGAGATCAACGCCCATTCCTATTGCAGGGCCCTGAGAACGGGTTTCCCCATTCACATCGGGAACATCAACAAGCCCACCAAACTGAATGCGTGGTGCCCATTCAACCTCAGGGTATTCAGCGCGTAACTCCGTAAGCAAGCTGCTTACCTCGGTCAGGGCTAAGTCGTTGGGAATTTGGTTTGCTTCCTCGGCGTATGCACGGCTCATTACCTTTAGGTGACCATTGGTAAACTTTGAGTTCACCTCAATCGTGTCGCCCATGAAACCCCTTACGTAGGCGTTCATCAGAACAGTAAGCATAACACCAATTGAAACCACAATTATTGGTAACCTGCTGCGACTCTTGTCGCGGAATAGGCCTTTTATTAGGAATTTTATCATGGCTTTATTTTGTCTAAGTTCATTTTTTGTGTGACTAAAGTTTCGAGTTCATAGAGTGACTAAAGTTTCGAGTTCATAGAGTGACTAGAGTTTCGAGTTCATAGAGTGCCTAGAGTGTTGAGTTCATAGAGTGTCTAGAGTGTTGAGTTCATAGAGTGTCTAGAGTGTTGAGTTCATAGAGTGTCTAGAGTGTTGAGTTCATAGAGTTTTAGTTTTTAAGGGTTTTACCGATGGAGCAGAAGATTGCGAGAAGTTCATTTGCTTCGTTTAGCATTTCAAGAATTTCTTTCTCCTCAATCCACAGGAATTCCTGAATAATTTCGAGCCAGTATACTGTTTCGCTTGCTTCGCTTTCGCAAATCCTCAATCTGGATATAAAATCAGCCTTACTCCGACTTCTATTCGCTTCGCGATAATTTGCTCCTACACTTGTTCCTGATTTTGAAATCTGATTACGAATAACCCTTGCTTCAACTGTTTTCGGGAGTTTTGCTGATAATCTCAAAATTTTTACAGCAAACACTTTCGTCCTTTTCTCCAGTTCCTTTGCAAACTCTTTATTTTCCATACTTTTTCTTTTTAGAAACTTTAATTCACTTCAAAATTTAAATCACTTTTTTAATTCTAGTTCACTTTCAACTCTAACTCACTTTCAACTTTAGGCACTTCATACACTCATAACTTTAGGCACTTCACTGTATCTTCCCCCTTAACGCTTCGGTTGGATTCATTTTTGCAATTTTTCGTGAAGGCCAGTAGCTCACTATGGTTGTTGTAATCACCACAATAAGAATTGTTGAAACCACCAACCCTACGCTGTAAACAGGATATAGGGTTTGGGCAATGGCCATTCCAAGTTCACTAACATCCATAGGCATAGTCCAGCCCACTTTTGCCTGCCATGCAAGAATAGGTAAACCGTATGCTGCACCAACAAGGGCTGCAAAAATGGAGTACATTGCTCCCTCAACAGTGAAAAGTCCAACAACTTCCCTGCGGGTATAGCCCAGTGCAATGTACGTTCCGATCTCCTTCTGCCGGCGGAATATTGACAGAACCATGGTATCGAAAATGGCAAGCATGGCTAGAAGAATAAGTATGAAGTAGAAAATTGTTAAACCAGTAGACTTCGTTTTTATTAACTTATCAACCGTTTTTGTAAGTTCCTTGCTGGTTTTAAGGGTCCAACCTTCAACCTGAGGTCTTTCAACACCTCCATCCCTGAAGGTGAGAATTGTTGTGTGCCCTTCAAGTAGCGATAAGGACTGAAGAGTGTCCAGCGAAACATAAACCTGAGCATTCTCAACTGCTGGAACATTGGTTGCAAAAATATCAACCACACAAATATCGGTTGCATCGAAAGTACCATTTGCATCGCGCCAGCGAAGGGTAACGTAGTCTCCTTTTTTTATCTTCATATCCTTAGCCATCATTGCACCAATAATTGCAGGCACTCCGCTCACAGTAGTATCGAGTTTATGGGTTGGCTGCTTAAAAATTGTCTGGCCAGGGTTAATCCCTTTTATGGCAACGGATTGCATTCGTCCCTGTGGGTATAGAGTTCCCTGAACGATAAGGATTGGCTCCATATCGCCGCGCGCTATCTCATCCTCAAATTCCGTTGGAATAACATCGTGACTATCAGTGATTGTGAAAGGATCGTAGGTATCGTAGGTATGATGCCAGTACTGGCCTCCTCCAATCTGCCAGTCCTTCATATCGTGCTTTGCCTGCTCCTCCCAACCAATCATCACTCCGTTCATCCAAATTATTACTACGTATGAGAACGATAGCACAATCACATTGAGCCAGGTTCGGAGGCCGGCTCCAATGAGATTACGGATTGCTAATTTTATTGCTAGTCTCATTATTTTTTTTGAATTATGAACAAGGATTAACGATTTCAGATTTAAGAAGAAATATTTGAGAATAATCGGTATATGTTTTTGTAATCTTTCATTTCTAAAATCATAATTCGTTAATCGATATTCGAAATTATTTTCAAATTCAAGTGCAAACAGTTAATTAACTGTAACCACTTCATCCTTATCAACCTTACCGTCTAAAAGATAAATTTTTCGGTGTAAGTAGCTAATCACCTTTTCGTCGTGAGTAGCAAATAGAAAAGTTGTTTCCAACTCACGATTTAGTTTTTCCATGGTTTTTAGGATGTTGTGCGAATTTGCCGCATCGAGATTTGCCGTAGGCTCATCGGCCAAAACCAGCGATGGCCTTTTCACCATTGCCCTTGCAATGGCAACGCGCTGGCACTCTCCTCCGGAAAGCTGAGGCGGTTTTGATTTTACCTTATCGGTTAGCCCAACCCACTCGAGCGCATCCATAACCATTCTCTTCCTTTCAGATGCTGAAAGATTTAGCAACAGCAGCGGAAACTCAACATTCTCGAAAACCGTGTGGACCTGAAGCAGGTTGTAGCTTTGGAAAATAAACCCAAGATTCTCTTTCCTGAGTTTTGCGGCCTGCTTCGCGTTCAGCTTGCCGATTGAATTTCCCAAAACCAACGCCTCTCCCTCGGAGGGCACATCGAGCGACCCAACAATGTTAAGAAGCGTTGTTTTTCCCGAACCGCTTGGGCCAACAAGTCCGGCAAACTCGCCCTTTCCAAATGTCAGGTCGATTCTCTTAAGGGCTGTAAACTCACCTTTCCCCATGGGGAAACGTTTGGTGAGGTTAGATATTTGGATTATTTCCATAGTAAAAGGTATTAATAAAAAGTTATCAAACTATCTGTTTTTCAATTCCATCATAAGTTATGAAGAATTTCAAAAATATTTTACTCTATACATGATTGATTTATTCCAAATTATCGATTACAACTTTATTTAGTGATTAAACACAAACATGAATTGCACTCCTTTCCCTCCAAATAGGTTACTATTCAAACTCTGCTGAGGTAAAATAATATTCTCAGGATTCCAGTACGCCATTAAATGCAATGAAATTCGATTATAGGTTCTTTGCCAGTTAACAAAGCTGTAAACCTGCTCCATGTCCCAGCTGTAGTAGAATATGGCGCTTACGTTATCGAACAATCCAACCGGATATGAAACCGACATTAACGAAAAGTTTATTGGGTTTTCGAACTTAAAAGAAACGCTATCCTGTGCAGCCAAAAGATGCTCGTATGTAACCAGCAAACCATTTCCAATTCCAAAAGTGTAGTCGGCACCAATGTTTATCAATGTTTGGTTTGTGAATAATTCATATTCCTCGCTGAGTTTTTTCCACGATGCTTCAACCCAAAGCCCAACATACCAGTCGATTTTTGCATCGAAACCGAATCGATTCTCAGGAAAGATCATCTCCCTCATTTCTGTAAATCCATAATAGAATGCTGTGCGATGATGATACGATAATGCAGCTTCGCCCAATGGAATTGGGTACTGAATTCTTCCCCCAAATTCAGGTGTTTTCTCTTTGGTTCCAAAAAACTCCCAGCCTTTAGGGTCGTTATTCCCGTAAAGCCCCCAAATCCATATGTTTGCATTGTTCAAAAAGTAGTATCGACCCAACAAACCCCAAACCCCGTCGGTAAGTTGCAGCGGATCGCGCGGGTCCATTTGGTCGAACCACATAAGCGGGCGCAGCATGGTTGCCGAGCCAAAGTTAATTTTTTGTAAGCCTGCTCTAATTTCAAGCTGAGGAGTTGAGTAGCGAGCCCAAACCCTGTAGGGTTTTATTTCTCCATCGGGATCAGCATTACTGTACCAATTCAAATAGATGTTGGCTGATAATTCTACATCAAACAAACTTTTCTGTGAGAAACGGTTCGAATAGTTTACCTGCGGAATGTACCTACCGCCAATGGCCAAATCATCACCCGTGATGTTGTAGTTTGTCCATGCCGAAAGCTGCCCCTTAAATAAAGTGGTATCACTTTCATTTCCATGCGAAAACGAAGGAAGACAAATTGCTAGCGCTACAAAAACAAGAAACCTTTTCATCACTAATCGTGATTAGCAATTCCGTAAGTAATAAAGTTTGCAATTTCCATAATAAACTCCTGCGGGCTACCATACAACCTCAACGCATTTTCATCCTTAACCAGCTCCATAACTTTTTGTGAAAGAATAAGAATTAGCTCTGGTTTAAAATCTTTTCGAATCCAGCCTTCCTGCTGCCCTCTCCGAAAGTCCTCAACAATACTATGCCAAACCTCAGCTGTTCTTTTTTCTATGTAACCTGCAACGCCTAAATCGGGGTTGTTATAGAAATCCATCAGAAACTCTTTGCTAATATCGTTCGTACCTTCCAACTTCATTAGCAGCATTCTGCGCATTTTTTCCGATGGTGAAATATCCTCATTTATCAGCACCTTAAAATCCTTGATTGCATTGTCGATAACCATATCAAAAACCGCCTTTGCCAACTCCAGCTTATTGGCGTAAAAACGGTAGAATGTCATCTTGCTAACCTTCGCTTTTATACAAATCTCCTCTACAGTAACCCTTCTGTAACCATGTTTCCAAAACAACTCCTTTGCTGTATGGATAACACTTTGTTGTTTTTTACTAATTGCCTCCATATGTAAATTACTATATTGATGCAAATATACGTTTTTTTTCTTTTTATACTTTATTCGTATTATTATTTTAAATGTTTCATTTTTTTTGCAATTTTTTATTTAAAAATCCAAAAAGTTATCAACTATCGTGTTGATGCGTATTTCGCTATAATTATGCACTTTACATTTTTTATAAACCAACCACACATAGCTTCAAACGATTGCAGTGATAAACCTCATCATATTTCATGCGTAGGTTTATGCGTTTTTAAAAACCAAATTCTGTTTTTATACATATATTTGCCACCTTAAATTATTAGTGTCTTTTTGAACTAACCAATTTTTAATGGTAGCATACAATAATTTAACAATCAGGGATGTACTCAATCGATCAAGAGTACAATTTACGGACAAACCTGCCCTAGCTTTCGTTGGTGAACAACCAGTTTCGTACAGCAACCTATCAATTCATGTAAGAAATACAAGTGGGTTGCTTATTACATTAGGAATAGAAAAAGGCGATAAGGTTGCCATTTTGGCTGAAAACAGTCCAAACTGGGGAATTGCCTATTTTTCAATTACCTGTATGGGTGCTGTTGCAGTTCCAATTCTTCCCGATTTCACAAGCGGTGATGTTGAACGAATCCTGGAGCACAGCGAAGCAAAGGCAATATTTGTTTCTGCAAAGCAGTATAGTAAAATTAAGAACACAGGCAAGGCTGGGTCACAAGATGTAATTCTGCTAAACAACTTGCAGGTAGTAGAAGCCGGAAACGAAGCGAACGATTTAACCGACACCTACATTCAACCTGAACCAATAATCAACATCGACTTTTCCGATTTTGCTTTTCCCGTGCCTCAGGAGGATGATGTAGCTGCCATAATATACACATCGGGGACTACAGGTAGGCCAAAGGGCGTTATGCTAACGCATAAAAACATTATCTCAAACAGCCTTTCAACTTTCCAAATTCAAGAAATAAAATCGTCCGACAGGTTACTTAGCATCCTTCCGCTATCGCACACCTACGAGTGTACCATAGGATTTATTATGCCCATAATGCGAGGTGCATCGGTATACTATTTACAGAAACCACCCACAGCACCGGTTCTGCTTCCTGCAATGCAGGAGGTGAAGCCCACCATGATGCTTGTGGTTCCGCTTATTATCGAGAAAGTCTTCAGAAGCAAAATACTCCCCCAGCTAACATCGTCGAAGCTATCGGCGAGGTTATACAAAGTTTCTGCCTTTAGAAAAGTTCTGCACCGAATTGCAGCCAAAAAACTGCATAAAACCTTTGGCGGGGAGCTACATTTCTTTGGAGTTGGTGGCTCAAAGTTATCGTACGAAGTTGAACGCTTTTTGTACGAAGGAAAGTTCCCGTACTCCATTGGCTACGGCATGACCGAAACATCGCCGCTTCTTTCGGGGTGTACACCTTCACTGGTTAAGTTCCGTTGCGCAGGCTTTTCGCTTCCAGGTCAGGAAATGAAGATTAACAACCCAAACCCAGAAACAGGCGAAGGGGAGGTTGTTGTCAGAGGCTCCAACGTAATGGCGGGCTACTACAAAGAACCCGAGCTCACCCGTGAAATGTTTACCGACGATGGCTGGCTCAAAACTGGTGACTTAGGATACTTGCACGCCAACGGTTTCCTCGAATTAAGGGGCAGGCTAAAGAATATGATTGTTGGCCCTAGCGGAGAAAACATTTATCCCGAAGACATAGAGGATGTTATAAACACTCATGCGCACGTACTCGACTCGTTAGTTTACGAAATGAAGGGGAAGCTGGTTGCCAAGGTTCACCTTAACTACGCCGAACTTGAGGCAAAATATGCGAACTTTAAGGAAGCAGCCATAACCATGCAACAGGATGTTAAGGATGCAGCATCAAATGTTCAGCAAGAGTTCAACCTCAAGGTTGACGAACTAATGGGAGAAATCAGAAAAAGCGTAAACTCAAAGGTTGCTACGTTCTCAAGGCTTTCGGTTGTGATGGAGCAGATTGAACCGTTCGAAAAAACGCCTACCCAAAAAATTAAGCGTTACAAGTATATAAAATAGCTGGCAGCTTGCATTATTACTTTTTCAAACTGCCAGCCTGACTGTATTAAATATCCCTAATTCATTAGTTTTCGAATAGCGTTTGCTAAACGTTTAACCCCCTCCTCGTTCTTCTCCTTCGATTCGTAGGAAAAGTTGATTCGCATTGTATTTAATCCGCTTCCATCGCAGTGGAAAACATGCCCAAGTACAAATGCCACATTCTCCTGAATAGCGATATTGAACAAATCTTCCGACTTCATATTGCCGGGTAGGGTGAGGAAAAGGAACAAACCGCCCTCAGGCTCAGTCCACGAAACCCCCTCGGGCATATACTTTTTGAATGCAGCCAGCATAGCATCACGCTTCTCGCGGTAGCTCGAAATGATAAATTGCAGGTTCGTATCGAAGTAGCCCTTTTCAAAATATTTAGCAGCAATTTTTTGCAGGAAAGGCGAAGTACACAAATCAGTTGCCTGCTTAGCCATAACTATCTTATCAATAATAGTTTCGTGCGCAACAACCCAGCCGATACGGAAACCAGGAACGAATATTTTCGACATGGTTCCCAACAGAATTACCTGACCGGTTCCCTCAAGCTCGTAGATTGTAGGCTGGGCTTCTCCCTCGAATCGAAGTTCACGGTAAGGGCTGTCCTCAACAATCAAAACATCGTACTTGCGAGCAATCTCAATTATTTCGAGCCTGCGCGATTTGGGCATGGTGATACCCGCTGGATTCTGGAAATCGGGGATAATGTAGATGAATTTCGGCTTTTCACCTTTGGCTTTCATCTCGGCAAGGGTTTGCTCCAGCAGGTCGGCACGCATACCTTTTTCGTCAAGCTGGATGCCAACCATTTTAGCACCATAGGTGTTAAAAGCGGATAGACCGCCCAGGTATGATGGCAAACCACATATAATTTTGTCGCCAGGGTTAATGAATATTTTTGGTATCAAATCCAACCCCTGCTGCGATGCAGTTGTGATAATCAGGTTGTTAATATCAATATTCACCCCATCCTTCCTGTAGCGCTCCACCAGAATTTCACGTAACTTCATATCCCCCTCAGTGGCTCCGTACTGAAGCGCTTGCGCACCTTCCGTATCGAGCACCTCAGAGGTAATTCCTTTTAGCTGTTCAATGGGAAAACTTTCAGGGGATGGTAATCCTCCGGCAAAGGAGATGATGTCCTTCCGCTGTGTTAGCTTCAAAAGCTCGCGAATAGCAGAGCGTTTCATGGATTTAGAGCTAACCGAAAAAATTTCATTCAAATCAGATATCATGACATTATAGGTTTTAAGTAGAAATACAAACAGTAAGGAATATGCATGTTTTTTGCAAAAAAAGTAACCAAAACACGCCTACGAAGTTACAAAGTGTAATTGAAAATGGCAAATTGTTTAACGATTATTTGCACCCATCCTAGTTTTTGGGTATAGAATACCATCAGGTATTTTTATGGATAAATCGTTAACCGATATGATGTACTGGGTTTTGGTCTGGTGACTAGAACCTTCCGGCGCTAAGCATCACTAATGTGCAATCGAATAGCACATCTATGCCATTTTCTCTTGCAAGTTTCAGCAAATCTGGATTTTCTGTACCCGGATTAAAAATTATTCGTTTAGGTTTCAGGGAAAGAATGTATTCGAGGTACTGCTTCTGGTTTTCGGGATTTAGGTAAAGCGTTACAGTATGAATATCAGCCGGAAAAACCGGGTAAGTACATATATTAACCCCTTCAACATTCCCTTCACGCATTCCTACAGCCACAACTTCAACCCCATGCTTCACCAAACTTTTTATTGCTAAATAAGAAAAACGTCCTGCACGTGTACTTGCTCCCAGCACTAAAGTTTTCTTATTCATACACTTCTACAATTTATTTAGAAGAACAATGGCGTACGCGCTCACTCCCTCCTCGCGACCAACAAAGCCCAACTTTTCAGTTGTGGTTGCCTTTACCGAAACCGAACCAGAACTGAGTTTGAGAACCCGCTCAAGGGTTTCCTGCATAAAAGGTATAAAACCTTTTAATTTGGGATTTTGTAGGCAAATTGTTGAATCGATATTTCCTACTGAGTACCCTGCGTCATGTATAATCTTGTTGGTTTTTTCAAGAATAATTTTGCTATCGATTCCTTTAAGTGAGGGGTCGCTATCGGGGAAATGGAAACCAATATCGCGCTGACAAGCAGCGCCGAGCATGGCATCGCAAATGGCATGAATCAGCACGTCGCCATCGGAGTGGCCAACGGTTCCCTTAACATGTTCAATTTGAATTCCTCCGAGCCAAAGGGGATACCCTTCAGCAAGCTGATGAACATCGTAGCCGATACCAACCCGAAATTCCATTTTTAATTATTACGCTGTGAGCCACCGCCTCTTCTGGAAGGCTCAAACTCAAAACCAAGGGTAAAACGAACTGTATTTGCCAACGGATTGGCCTGTCCAGCACGCGGAACCAAGTATGCAAAATCTAGGTTGAAAACGTTATACTTCAACCCCGCTCCTATGGTAAAGTACTTTCGGTTTCCTTTTGTTTGGTGCTCATCAAAGTAGCCTGCCCGAATGGCAAACTGCCCTGCATACCAGTACTCCAAACCAACCGCAAAGCTAAACTCGTGAATTTCTTCCTTAAATCCACCGGGAGCATCGTAGAACGACTGCATCATACCTGCTGGAACCGAAACTAGAGGATCCATCCCCGCAATAATAACCCCCTCTTCTTCAGTATCATAAACAGGAGGTGTTGGTACAAGCAATTTATTCGCATCGACCATTATGCCAATGGCATTGTATATGTCCATATTATAGGTGAACCTACCCCCCAAGCGCATGTTTATAGGAATAAAGTCCTTAGTTATGTCATCGTTATAAGAAACTTTATTTCCAATATTGGAGATATTTAGCCCCAGCGCAAACTCATGGTCCTTATTATCGAGAGAGATGGGTGTTTCGTAGTACATTGAGACATCGGCTGCAGCTGAACTACCCGCTTTTGCACTAGATTGTCCAAGTTGCGAATATCCTCCTGTTAAATCGGAGCGAATGTACCTGAAAGCGATGGCTCCGCCAATCTTATCGGCAAATTTCCGTGAATAGGCTGCATCAATCGCAAACTCGTTGGGATTGTGTGTGGTCATGGTTTGCCCCAGATCGTTGGTAAAGATAATATCGCCCATTGAAAAGTAGAGCAGTGATCCACTAATTACCTGTTGGTCGTCAAGCCTGTAATAGCCAGCAAGGTACGAAAGGTTAATATCATTTATTAGATTCCGAAGCCATGGTGTGTAAGATAGCGACAATCCAAACTGTTTATCAATAAATGCGTACTTAGCCGGGTTCCAGTGCTGACTGTGAATATCAGGTGTTGAAGCAACACCAGCATCACCCATTGCTCCTGCCCTAGAATCGGGGGCAATTATAAGAAACGGAACCCCAACCCGGAGGGCATTTAAACCACCAGTCAACTCACCAATATCAATTGTCTGACTAGAAACTGGTTTCAAAGCCAACAAAAGCATAAAAACCAAAACTGAAATCTTAATACTCTTCTGCATGTTTTCAAAAATTAGAACCGCAAATTTAATTATTTGATTTGTTTTTAAAAACCGAACCTCTCAACACAAAAACTATAAACTTGCAAAAATATTATGTACATTAATACAACAAAATTAATCTATCTTAAGTTTACCAATTTTTCGTACCGCTCAATTGTTTTTCCGTTGGTTAACCGAATTTTCACCCTGTAAAAGTAAACGCCCCTTCCAATTCTGTCACCAAAATCATCGAGCCCATCCCAGTGAATTGGACCAATTCTATAGCTGCCATCACCTGGGAAGAAGTACTCCAGAGTTTTCACAAGTTTTCCCGAAGGGGAAAGCACCTGAATCAATACATCAAACGGCTCGTAAGGCTGATTGTGCTCAAAGTAGAATGCAGTACTTTCAGTAAAAGGATTTGGATAGTTAATAACGTGTGTTAGCTCAAAGTTATTATCAGTTTTCACTAAAAAATCAATTTCCGATTCGGAGCTATTATTGTAAACATCCCACGCTTTAATTTTCAGAGAATACTTCCCTGGTTTCAAGTCGGTTAACTGGTACTCAACCTGCCCCTTTTGGTAGCTATCCACATTAGCTATGTAGTAGTCGTTAAGCACAAACGACGATTCCGACTCCCCAATCAGGGTGGCCACCAAATCGTGGCCTATACCTGAGCCGGTAGTATTCAGTCCCGAACTGTCAGTAAAAAAGGCTAAGAGTTTAGGGTTGGGGTCGGTTATTCCTCCGGGCACGAACTTGTTATCATTCATAAAAATTTCAATTTCAGGTCCTGTAATATCCCCGCCAGAATTACTGCTAATCCCCCCCACAATAAAATCCTCGAAAAATCCCGAACCAATATTTTCGTTACTCGTAGCAAACAAACTGAAACGACCACTACCAAAGCTATACGAAATGTCCTTCGGAACAATAAACGTAGCCTCAAAAACACCGTTCTGTATACTCGATCTCCCTCTGTAAATCACATTCTCGCGGGTAGAAAATTCGAATGGTGTTTCGCCATCGTTAGAAAGAGTAGTGATATCCTTTGTTTTATCGAATAATATTATCTCGGCTTCACCCGATAGATCCTGATTTTTTGAGGTTCCCTCCACCATTGCTTGCACCGAAACCTTACTTAACGATTTCAGGGTATCGAGTGGTTCACTAACCGGAATCGAGTTTATGCTTGTCACTCTAAGTTCATAATCAGGGTAGTGCAGCATGAGGGCAGGGTCACCCAGGAGCATAAAACTTCTTTTATTGTACCCCGAACCCGAATTAATTTTTGTGTACCTGAGCACTTCTCCTAACGAGTAGAAATTTTTATCTACCTGATTTTTGTTGCTACTATATTCTCTTTGTTTAAAAACCCACCTATAAAAATTCATATTTAGCACATGGTTCGACGATGCAAAAACGATTCGTGTGGTTGAAACGAGTCCAACCCCTCCCCCTTTCGAAGCAAACAGGACATACTCGCCCGCTGATTTTCTTCCAAAATCATCGAACCGGCTAAACTCGCAGGTTGCCGTAACAAAAAGGGGCAATCGCTCGAAGTTACGCCATGAAATTATATCGCTAACCATCAACACCTTCTCCTCTGAAAGCCACATTGCATTGGCATGACCAGTATAGTTCATTATTAAAGCACCCTGATTAGCCCTGCTATTAATTGCTTTCGTAACATCTGGGTAACGATTCCCCTGCGTGGTTGAAACCTGAGGGAATGCATCAAAAAATATTTTTTCTATGTTGTATCTTGGGTAAGTACTTTCAACCAACAAAGCAAGCTCATTGGCCTGTCGCATGTGTAGGTTACTATCCTGATCGTCGCCAATAAACGTAAGCTGATTCATCCAGCTTCCTGGTTGAGTAGAGTTGAGGTACTGATCAACCTTTCGGACAACCACATCGGCCTCCTCCTTTAAGGAGCATGGGATTCTACCAATGCCAATATCAAGCAAGCCTTCGGCCTCCCCCTCATTCTCATCGAGCAACCCATAAAAATCGTCGCTAACAAACGAGTACATTTTATTCACCGAACTTTCCGACTGGTATGTCGGGATGAAGTTGGTGTTCACACTTCGTTGTGTACGGTTGTCGTACGAACCATCCCCTACCAGCATTAAAAAATGGGGAATATCTGTATCGGATGTTGAACGATTGTAGAACATTCGAACCATATTTCGAATGGCTCCCGCATCGGGCATGCCCGACGAGAACTCGTTGTAAACCTGCTCGGTAGTAACCACCAAGCTTCTTAGTCCGCTATGATTGAAATGAATATCTGCCAGTCCCTGGGCTTGCTCCAGAAAGTCAGGGTGTGCCACAACAATCATCTCAGGTTGCTGCTCGCCATGAATATTCTGATTTGGGACTTCTCCTAAAACTGTGACAGGAAAAGCTTTTGCAGGGTCAAAAGCTAGAAATTCGCGTAGGGTATTTGTTTCACATTTAAAAACAATGGTACCTTCCTGCGATTCATGCCCTAAACTCTTTACATCGAAAATATCTGTCACATCCCAAATCATCATGTTCGAAGAAGCGTCGCTAACCTCAAAAGTGGTTATATTCCCTTCGCCAACACTCTCAATATCTCTAAACCCAAGCTGTGCTCCATTGAATTGAATCTTTTGCCGGGCATTTACAACCAAATAATCGAGCCAAGATTTCGCAGCGGGTGTTGGTTTGCTGTATGTCAACTCAATATCGAGGGTCCCCTGCGTGTATGGGAATGAAAAAAACTGCTCGCGCTGCGAGAAAAAATCGGCATGCTCGTTACTGATTGTCACAGGCATTAGCTGTATGCTGCCAACGCTTGCACCATTTGCTTTAACATAGAAGATGCTCCCCATCGATGATCTTGCAGCAACATTTACTGCAATTTTAGCAACACCATTTGCAATAGGGTTTGAAAAACCCGACTGGTAGCTACGGGAAGAATACACATCGAATGATTCGCCAAACCACTGCCTACCGGACTTGATAAGGTTCGTGTCATTCCTCTCAAAAAACATTCTTGCATCGTACGAAACGGAGACTCTATTTGCAGTAAGTCCATTATTATTAATGGTTTCCACCCTTTTTGTATCGGAGCGACTGGTTGTAATAAAGTAGCCTGCATACTCCGAATAATCATGCAAAACATGCATAAACATTTGCTTTTCGGGACTATAACTCCAAGAAACGGGGCCAGACAGGTACACCAGGACATAATCGCCCTGATTAAAAACCCCATCATTACCCTTACTCATCAAGAGCGGAACTTGAACCAAATCATCCAGGGAGGGTTCATTGTTCATATATGGAAGTTGCTTCCCATCGTGTCCCCATACTGACACATTTTCGGGGTTGGGTAAACCCATTGCTTCAATATCAGAGTACGACAACCTGTAAACCCCCGTTTCCACAACCTTCAGTTTCATCCATTTTCCAGCAGATAAAACCGATTGACTTACCGTGTTCGGTTGAATTGTTTTTTTATAGGAAGTTTCGCTATACTGAATTACAATATCGAAAGAGATGAGTCTCTCCAACTTATCACCAAAAGCACTTCGTCTCACAGTAGGAACAGTAACCTGTAAGAAGCTCTTTTTCCTAGAAACCCCAACTTCAAATGTTGGGTTAAAGCCCTCGTCAACTTTTGTGAAATCAATAATCGTAAAATCATCTGGCATTGCCTCGTACACCCTGTTAACAACTCTAGCAACAACCTGTTCGTCATTGTACACCCCGCTTTTCAAACCGATTAGCTCAAAGTAAAATGGAAGCATCGTTTCAGGGTTCGGGTAAATAGCTTGTTCAAAATGAATGAAACCCTTATCAGCCTGATGATTTTTTTTTGAATCATCTTTTTTCATTTCGATTTCCTTGCTACTTTTGAACCAATCAATTGTTCTTTTATAGGTTTGCCCATGCACAGGCAGGAAAAATATATTAGCAAGAAGAATTAAAAATAGGTTGCGAAACATTTACAGTTAGTTTTTTTACAAATAAACAAAACTTTCAATTACCTTTAACAAGCAAAATAAAAACGTTGCCATACAGTTTTTATTTTAAATTGTGTTAATTGACATTTAACTTATTAATGCATAGGTACTGCCATTTTTTTTTATTACTAACATTAATATTTATCTTGGCTCAAGGAAAAACCTTCAGCCAAGACCCAGGCTTTTCACAATTTTTTTCTAACCAGCTTTACCTAAACCCCGCATACGCTGGAAACCCGAAGTACCAGCGCATCAGGCTCGTTTATCGTAATCAATGGCTCACCACACAATCACCCTTTGTAACCTACGGTGTAAGCTACGACAGGTTTTTTATTGAAAAGCAAAGCGGGCTTGGCGTAAACATAATAAACGATGTGCAAGGCCAAGGAGCATTAAATAGGCTTTCCGCCGATGTTATCTATTCGTATAGCACACAGGTTGCATATAATGCACAAATAAGAGGCGGAATACAGGTTGGCGGAATCCTAAAATCACAGAATACCAGTAATTTAGTTTTCCCTGACATGATTGATCCTTCCGGAGAAATAGTTGGCACTCCAGGGTTTCCTGGGCAAACGAAAGCGTTCTATGATTTTGCCGCCGGGGTTGCCGGCGAATGGGATATTTTTTACGGAGGTATTGCCGTTCATCATATCGCGCAACCCATTGAAGCAAAATTTGGAGGTGAAAAAGCAAAGTTACCCCGCAAATATACCGTTCATCTTGGGTGTGAACTTAACCTATATAAAAACTACCTTTTTAGAAACGTTCTTCTGTTTTCTCCTAACATAATGTACCAACAACAGCAGGACTTCAAGCAAATTAATATTGGATTCTATCTCACCCGCCAACATGTATCTGCAGGAATTTGGATAAAAGAGAACCTGACACTAGCTAGCCACACCTTTGTTATTATGGCGGGATATTCCGATGATAAATACTCATTTGCATACAGTTACGACTTTAGCATAATAAAAGGTGGCTTCAGGGGGATAAATACTTCCACTCACGAGGTAACCTTTGGAACAAAATTTAAGTATAAGACAAGAACAAGGAAAAAATTTCGTTATATTAAATGTCCGAAATTTTAGTTTTTTTCGTTACATTGCATATATATACTGGAAAAGTTTCTATATTTGAAGTTGGAAACAGTAAAACCCATTGGAAAAAACAAAAAGTATGAAATTGAAGCACAGCTATTTTGTCCTATTGCTTGCAGGAATTGCCGGAGCAACCTCCTGTAAAATGGTGGGTGGTGGATCAAGAAACCAATCATCCACTACCGGTTGGAACTACAACGACCCCAATTTTGGTGGTTTTGAAGTAGTTACAGATTACGTACCTAAAACAGGCCCCGGTTTAGTATTCATTGAGGGAGGTACATTCATCATGGGCAGAGTGGAACAGGATTTAATGTATGACTGGAACAGCACTCCCCGTCGTGTATCGGTAGCTTCCTTCTATATGGATGAAACTGAGGTAAAGAACGTTGACTACCGTGAATATCTCTTCTGGTTAAGAAGGGTTTACGTTTCCTACCCAAACGTATACAAAAGTGCATTACCCGATACTCTCGTTTGGAGAAGCCCCATGGGATTCAACGATCCGTACGTTAATAACTACCTAAGGCATCCAGCTTATAACGATCATCCTGTTGTTGGAGTAAACTGGATACAAGCCAACGACTACTGCCTGTGGCGTACCGACAGGGTAAATGAAATGTATCTTGTAACCGAAGGTTACCTTAATTTAGATTTACAACAGAAGGACGAGCAAAACTTCAACACAGATGCCTATCTACTTGGAAAGTACGAAGCCTCCGTTCGTAAGAACAAGGAGAGCCTTGTTCCAGGGCAAGAAGAAGGAAGGCAAATTACATTTGAAGACGGAATACTTCTACCAAAATACCGACTCCCAACCGAAGCCGAATGGGAATTTGCTGCTTCAGGCTTAATTGGAAATACCTACGATGAACGTATTGTCGAACGTAAGCTCTACCCTTGGAATGGGCACAACGTTCGTAATGCAGAATCGAAGTATCGCGGGCAAATGATGGGGAACTTCGTAAGAGGTCGTGGAGACTACATGGGTGTTGCCGGAAACCTCAATGACCACGAGCCAATCCCCGGTCCTGTTAAAAATTATTGGCCAAACGATTATGGGCTCTACTGTATGGCTGGAAACGTAAACGAATGGGTTCTTGACGTTTACCGCCCACTTACTTTCCAGGACATGGATGAGTACCGTCCATACCGTGGTAATGTTTTCCAAACCCTTGATTTGAATGCTGACGGTTCCGTGAAAAATGTTGACAGCTTAGGACGCATGCGCTACAGGGATGTTACCCCTGAAGAAGCTGCTAACAGACGCAACTACAACAAAGCATACTACATTAACTATAAAGATGGCGACTTAGCTTCGAGTACTGAAAACTGGGACGCACAAACCGAATACGGTGTTACATCCGACAAAATGTACTACCAGGGCGAAACTACCCGTGCTGACAGACCAAATGAGAACATGACTACTCTTATCAACGACAGGGTTCGTGTATACAAGGGAGGATCGTGGAAAGATCGTGCATACTGGTTAAGCCCAGGAACTCGACGCTTCCTTGACGAAGCGTCGTCACAAAGCGATTTGGGTTTCCGCTGCGCCATGGAAGCTATTGGTGCCCAGTCTGCCGACAGAAGATAATATTCCAATTCTTTATACTGTTAAAACCCCATTTTAAAAAAATGGGGTTTTTGATTTGGTTACAAAAAAAACTACAATGGGTATTATTGGCACATTATACGAACAATTCGTTAAATACCAAAGAGTTACCACCGATAGTAGAAGCATTGAAAAGGGCGCCATTTTTTTTGCGCTTAAAGGCGATAATTTCAACGGTAACCATTTCGCACTGGATGCTCTTTCAAAAGGAGCAGAAATTGCTGTGGTTGATGATATCAATCTCAAAAACAAAAAGGGATGCATTTACACAGAGAATGTTTTATTGTGTCTTCAAAAGTTAGCGAAATATCATAGAGAGCAACTTAGCATCCCAATTATTGGACTAACCGGCAGCAACGGAAAAACCACCACGAAGGAACTTATTCGCCAAGCATTGGCATGCAAGTATAAAGTAGTTGCAACACAAGGAAACCTTAATAATCATATTGGAGTACCTTTAACCCTACTCTCCATAAGCAAGAGCGATGAAATTGCAATTATTGAAATGGGGGCTAACCATGTAGGTGAAATTCAAACACTTTGTAATATTGCACAGCCAACTTTTGGCTTAATAACCAATATTGGGAGAGCTCACATTGGTGGGTTTGGCGGGTTTGAAGGGGTGGTTAAAGCAAAAACTGAACTTTTTGGTTACATGAAAGATAATAATGGAACCATTTTTTTTAACGCAGACAATGATTTAATAAATGGTAAAATTTCTGAATTTAACCTTTCTAAAAGTAGTATAGATTACTCCATCAAATCATTTAACGCTAAAACAATACCAGGAAGAGAACCTTTCCTATCGGTTTCCCTCTCGTTTCCAAACAATAACTACTTAATCCACACGAACCTTACGGGCAGCTACAACCTAGAGAATATTCTTGCAGCATGTAGAATCGCCACCCATTTTGGCGTTGAGCCAAAAATGATTAAAGAATCAATTGAAAGCTACACTCCCAGTAACAGCCGCTCCCAGGTAGTTGACACACCACAAAACAGGGTCATTCTGGACGCCTACAATGCAAATCCCAGCAGCATGGAGGCAGCCCTAGCAAACTTCGCATCGCTCCCATCAGATAAGGGGAAAGTGGCTATAATTGGAGAGATGCTTGAGCTGGGAGAGTACGCAGATGCTGAACATAATCGTATTGTTGGCATAGCTACCAGATTCGATTTTGAGCAAATTCTTCTAGTTGGAACCTTGTTCCCAAAATCGCATCCGGCAACCAAATGGTTCGAAACATCACAAGAATGCCTTAAATACCTAAAAAGGAATCCACAGAAAGAGAAACTCATCCTGGTAAAAGGTTCGCGAGGGACGAGGATGGAGGTAGTAATGGATGCATTATAACCATTGTATATTTTTTCACTCGTAAACATACAATCTACACAATGCTTTCCCATTCTGAAGTAAATAGTTTCCTCGAAGAGAAGTACCGGCTATACGCATCTCCCAGTTTCATTGAACATGACCCAATTCAAATTCCACATAGGTATTCAGCTAAAGAGGATATTGAAATTGCAGGATTTTTGACAGCTTCGCTGGCATGGGGCCAACGAACAATGATTATTCGCTCAGCTGGTAGGCTACTGGACAGAATGGGAGAATCGCCCTATGAGTTTATACTGAATGCAACCAACAACGAGATTGAAGCACTATCCGATTTCTACTACCGAACGTTCAAGGGTACTGACTGCGTAGTGTTCCTCCGCTCACTTCAACGCATTTACATACAGCACGATGGCCTTGAAAGAGTTTTTACTGAAGGTTTTCAGGAAGCAGAAACTGTAGCATCCGCAATATCATATTTCAGAAATGTTTTTACTGGAGACAGCTTCCCAAAAAGAAGCGAGAAGCACATCTCAAACCCACAGTCAGGCTCAGCAGCTAAAAGGCTCAATATGTATCTTCGGTGGATGGTTCGCCCTAAAACCGAAGGTGTTGACTTTGGTATTTGGAGAGAGATTCCACCATCGGCGTTAATGCTACCTCTTGACGTTCACACCTCACGTGTTGCAAGGGCTCTGGGGTTGCTTTCCCGCAAGCAGAATGACTGGAAGGCCGTGGAGGAGGTTACGCAAAACCTTCGTACCTTTGACCCTACCGATCCGGTAAAGTACGATTTTGCTCTATTTGGGTTAGGGGCATTCGAAAAGTTCAACTAAGTATGGCCAATAATTTTTTTCGATTCAAACAATTTACCGTTCGGCAAGAAAATGCTGCCATGAAGGTGGGTACTGATGGCGTGTTACTTGGTGCATGGGCTGACACCACCGACGCAAATACAATTCTGGATATTGGAACCGGAACTGGACTTATTGCAATAATGTTGGCACAACGCTCGCAAGCGAAAATTGATGCTGTGGAAATAGACACCCCCTCGTTTTACCAAGCGAAAGATAATATTGCCAAATGCCCCTGGAGTAATAGAATTTCATTGTTCAACATTTCATTTCAAGATTTTTCAAAGCAACACAGAGGTACATACGATTTAATTGTATCAAATCCTCCCTATTTCATAAAATCATTAAAATCAACCGAAACTTCTCGAAACTCAGCTCGACACAACGAGGAATTACCTCAGGATGATTTGGTTGAGGGAGTAAATCAACTACTAACTAACGAAGGTACATTCTCAGCAATATTCCCCTACATAGAAGGGAATATTTTTGTGGCGAAAGCCGCAGCAAAAGGTTTATTCTGTTCAAAAAGGGTAAATGTAACTGGGAAGCAAGGAACTGGAGTTAAGCGACTACTTTTAGAGTTCAGCAAGCGTAAGTTCCCATACGAGGAGAGTGAACTTACCATTAGAAATGTGGACGACGGTTTTACGCCAGAATATAAGCTACTAACAAAAGATTTTTACCTTGCCTTCTAAAAAAGAAAAGAGGGTGTCTTAAAAGTTATAATGGATTAGATATACTACTCTGTGGAACTCTGTTATTTCTCTGTGATACACTGTGATACATAAATTATAAATTCCACAGAGTTTCTCAGTGTCCTTCACAGAGTCACACAATGAACTTTTGAGACGCCCTCTATGTTGCAAATTAGAAATCAATTAAAGTTTTCGACCTGGGTATTTAAGAAGAGCTTGCTCCAGCGTTTCCATAGCGTTCTTTAGATCCTCAATCTTCAGAACATAGGCAATACGAACCTCGTTTTTCCCTAACCCTGGAGTTGCATAAAAGCCTGAAGCTGGGGCAAGCATAACGGTTTGATTCTTGTACTCGAAACTATCAAGCAGCCATTGGGCAAACTTATCGGAGTCGTCAACTGGAAGTTTAACAACCGTATAGAAAGCCCCTTTTGGCTTGGGACAAACCACACCTTCCATCTTATTCAGCGCATCAACCATAAAGTTTCGACGCTCAATGTACTCGGCGTAAACCTCATCAAAATATTCTTTTGGAGTATTTAATGCAGCTTCGGCAGCAATTTGCCCGTACGATGGTGGGCAAAGTCGAGCCTGAGCAAACTTCATGGCAGCAGCCATAACATCGCAATTTTTAGAGATAAGTGCGCCAATCCTTACACCACACATGCTATATCGCTTTGATACGGAGTCCATAAGGATAACGTTGTTCTCCAACCCTTGCAGGTTCATGGCAGAGAAGTGGGAATTCCCATCGTAGCAGAACTCACGGTACACCTCATCGGAGAAAAGGTATAAATCGTACTTTTTAATAATAACTGCCAGCTGCTCCAGCTCCTCCTTGGAGTATAAGTAACCCGTTGGGTTATTGGGGTTACAAATAACAATCCCCTTAGTTTTTGGAGTTATTAACTTCTCAAACTCCGAAATTGGAGGAAGCGCAAAACCATTCTCAATTTTTGAGGTTATGGGTTTTATCACTACGCCTGATTGAATGGCAAAGCCATTGTAATTTGCGTAGAATGGCTCAGGAGTAATAACCTCATCGCCTGGGTTAAGGCAACTCATAAAAGCAATGGTAATGGCTTCTGAACCACCAGTAGTAATAATAATGTTATTATGTGTAATATCAATACCAACGCTATTGTAGTACTTAGCAAGCCCTTTACGGTAACTTTCGTTACCGGCGGAATGGCTATACTCAACAACCTTTAAGGTATTCTCTTTAATTGCTTTATGGGCAGCATCAGGAGTTGGAATATCTGGTTGGCCGATGTTTAGATGGTAAATTTTACGTCCCTTCCGTTTTGCCTCCTCTGCAAACGGTACAAGTTTACGAATGGGCGATGCAGGCATCGCTTTCCCTTTTTCAGAAATATTTGGCATGATTTAACTTTTAAATGATTTTACCTTTGGACAGGTGTCGAATCTTTGGGTTTAACCGTACCCTTTATTCTAAGAATAATTGGGGATGGTTGTCCGTTTGAATATACTGTAATGGTTTTATTGAAGTTACCAACCGACCGCGTGTTGTACTTAACATTAATTACGCCCTTTTCGCCTGGCTTAATAGGATCCTTAGGCCAATCCGGAACTGTACAACCACATGAAGAGCGTACGTTGGTAAGAACCAGCGGTTCTTCACCTAGGTTTGTGAATTCAAAAACACATGCTCCATCACTCATGAATTCTATTTCACCATAATCGTTAACCAGCTTGTTGAATTCGATGGTTGTTTTTGTTTCGGTTGTTGCTGCAGGTGCGGTGTCCTGACTGAATGCGTTAAGGCCAGCCATAGCAACTAATGCAAGGATAATTATTATTCTGTTCATTGTAGTAAGTTTATTAAATTGTGCATCAAAGGTAGCTGAAAAATAGTAAAGAAAATATGTTAAAGAAAATGATTATTCGAGTCAACAACAATTCACCAATCACCACAACATTCTGAATTTCTGACTTATACCTTAATTATTTCTTATAGCATCAGAAATTTCTCTGAAATAAGAAACCTCAATTTTAAGCTTTGCTTCATCGAAAGCTTTCAGACTAGCTGAGTTATAATCGAAATGCGTCCCCGTAATTCCCTCGAATGCTTTGAAATAAATTTGATTTCCTTTAAGAGTTTCAACCTTAAGGGTGCCTTCAAGCGAAACGTTTTTGTACGAACCATTTTGCCCCATTGGGGATGTTGAAGCTTTAATGGTAACCAAGTAGTCTGCTCTGTTTTTTTCAGTTTCAATTAGGAACCCACTTTCTACTGCTTTTTTAATAAAAGCATCCTTAAGAATGCTTTTGTTCTGTTTGGAACCTAATTCTGATTCCCACGAAACAACACAGAGAATTGGCTTTTCAATAACAATTATTACCGATGCTTCGGGTTTTGGTAATCGGTTAACTAACTTTCTAATAAACTGGTTTGCTGTTGCTTCAATCGCCAATCCATCAATATCGGCAGATATTGTAAATGTTTCCTGTAGTTTTGTAGACTTCACTCTTTCAACCGAATACTTTACAACCCCATCCTGCTCAGTTCTTTTCCGTGTGTCCTTAATAGGTTTCTCGGAGTAGCTAGCTAATATTGGAAACTCATATACAGCACCATAAGTTTTATGTTTTACTTTAAACTGAAGCTGGTTTCCACCAATTGAGCCGCCCGATTTTACAACAATCTCTTTTTTAACGGGAGTAATATTGATAGCAGAAAGGTTTGTGGACAGCTTAGTAAGTATCTCATTCCCCAGTTCTATTGATTCCCCTCTGAAATCAGCAGGAATCTGTTCTCCGAAATATGGTTTTATGGGTTCCAACGCCTTTATGAAGTTAACTAAAGCTAACCTCACATCATGAGAACTAAGCGCATCCAACCCTTTACCGTACGAATCGAGAGACCGGGCAATGGCATCCCTCTTCTTCCTTTCCTTTATGCGCTGATGTTCGGCTTTGGAAAGCCGGTAGTAAACCCAGTAGCTGTAATCATCTTCCCAAGTATCAACCATTTCAAACCCTTCAATCTCTTCCTGAGCTTCGGTACGAATTGTTTTAGTAAAATCCTCGCGAAAATCATAGTTTTTCTCCAAAACGTGAAGCACTGAGTTTGCAGACACATTAACCGAAATCTCGCTTGCCAAATCGGCCTGGGCATTCTGCTTGGCAGCCATTTGGTACTGGTTTACATCAACCGTTTTGGTGGTGGAGCCAATTCCAATATAGTAAGTTTGTGAGGTGGGCCGACTTGAAACCCATTCGGGTTTAGGTACGGAAGGAACTGTTTCTACCTTCTTGGTGGAAGTACAACCTGCGAAAAGGAATAACAATGCTACAACACTATATGCAATAAACTTCCGGCTCATTGGTTTTCAGGGTTAAAGTTGTTTACTTTTTGAGCAACTCTCGATGCAATATCATCGAACACGTTTCCCTGAAGTTTATCGATAGATTTTATTTTTTTATTTGCTTTGAAAAGCGACTGCAGCTCCTTTACTGCACTTGAACCTTCATTTTTCTTGTCTTTGGGAGAATCTTTATGCTGGAACTCCCAGTAACCTGGAATTAAATTCTCTGAGTTTCCTTCGAAGGTTGCATAATGAATTTTATCCTCATCGCTGGAGTTGACTAGGTCGGAAATTAGCACCGATCCCGTTTCGGTTGAGGAGAGTTGATACTGAAACGACACTTCCACGCTATTCTCTTGAATGTACTCGAAGTAAATAACCTTGTGATACCGGTACTGTTTACGGGTTTCACCCGTAGTTTTATCCTTAACTGAGTATTCCTCCTTCAGGTATCCTCGCTTCTCCTCCTTTCTCAGGTCGCCCTCCGTTTTTGAAAGGTTAACAACATTACCGGAAAGTAGAGCTCTGGCAGCAAGAAGTTGCCCTGCCTCTACATTGTTGCCTCTCTGCTGTTGACTGAGAAAAATCTCAGTATTTTTTATATCCACCACTTTCACGAAGGGATTGTTTAACGAAGTTAACTCGTGGCTTATTTTCCCTTCAAGCAACGAAAGGAGTGTACTGCTAATTCGATGCTTGGATTTTACAGGAGCAATTGCAATGGTAACCATTCCTTTCTCCAGGGCTTCATCGCGTAGGTACTTCGAGTCCTTGTAGGAACCATGGTCTAAAATTATTCTATTGAAATTTGCGTATGCTCGCCTGAAGGAACCATTTTCAAGGTAGGTAGAGCCCTCCCTGTAGAGCGGTTCACACTTCGAAATCTTCATATGCTCATCAACTCCCTGATAACTCGGATCGATGCTTTTAATTTCAGCGAATAGCTTCTCGGCGTCCGAAAAGTTTTCTTCGTCGAGAAGTATTCTTGCCTCGTCGTACAGCTTACTCAGGTAGCGTGGCTTGGCTTCGGTAAAGTAATCCTCGGTTCGCTGCGGGTACGAAATCTGCACGCCGGTTGCATTCACTTTATCGCGGTAGGCCTTGGTATCGAGAAACTTATAAACCGTTTCCTTGTCGTTTCCCGCAGAATACGCCTGATGCACCGCAAGTATTTTATCGTCGAGCAAACGTTGTCCGTTTGTCTTTAATCCAATCGCCGCATCAATATTTTTCGGGTTTTTCAGCATCGACTGGTAAAACATATCGGCAGCCAGCTCGTACATTCCAGCCTGCTGGTACTTCATCCCTTTTTTTGCATAACGTTTTGATGCACAGCCGCCCAATAGCACCATGCCTGGAATTAGGATTAATAGTATATACTTTTTCACAATTAACTTAATATTTGATTTACACCTATGCTTAAACTTACGATTCAAAACCAGTACCAAAAACTAGGATTGATGAGGCTAAAATAGTAAAAAATGAGAAAGGAATAGAATAATTCGCTGGTAGATTAGAGTAGAAAGTTAAGTAACTGCAATGAGACCTTACTGGCTGTATGGGTGTCAGACTGTATTGAAGGCTTTAATCCTTTTTCTCAACATAATAAAGGCTAGCGGTGAATAATATGTGGAAGATTGGCTACGCCTAGCTCCCAAAAAAATGCTCGGGTAAGACGGTTTTCTTTCCTACGTAAAGAAGTTCGGTTTGAAACAGAAACACCTGCCTTTAGTCTGAATATCAGTATATTATTTACCGTTTGTTAGCGTTTCGTGACTTAGTCGTCGAGGTCAAGAATAATTTTGATATTTTCCTTAACTCTTTCAGAAAGTTCTTTTGGCAATTCTCCAATTTTTTTGATTAATCTTTTATTGTCAATTGCTCTTAACTGGTCAATCATTACATCGCAGTCTTCTTTAACTTTTGCAGTACCTTTTTTGATATTCACTCGAAGTATTTTGCTCTCAAGTTTTACGTTAGTTGTTATAGGGCAAATTAAAGTCGAAGGGTGAACTTTATTCAAGAAGTCAGTTTGTACTACTAAAACGGGTCTTGTTTTTCCTGTTTTCGTTCCAAATCTTGGGTCAAGGTTTGCAAGCCAAATTTCATATTTTCTAGCAATCATACTCTTCTAGGTTTTCAAATTCAGCAAGTACTTTCAACGATTCGTCACTAACGAGTTTGGATTCTGTTTCAAGAAGTTTTGCAATAATTTTCTTTTTCTGAATTCGATTGTAGTATTGAAGGGCTTCGTTTATATAACGGTTTCTGGGCTTCTTGATTTTTTCAAGCAATTGTTCCGTTTCTTGGTAAACTAAGTCGTCGAGTTTGAGTGAAAGCGTTTTCATTTTATTCCGTTTTAGTATACTGTAAAAGTATATACTTTCATGGGAAATTAAAAATTTTCGACGATGTTTTTTCCTTTCATGAACGCTTACTATGGTATATAATCAACATGTAGAATACAGGCATCTTCTTTAAAACTTTTTAACAATAGTTGGATGTAAACTTAATTGTTTTTGAACAATCAAACAAAAGTTAATAAATTGTACTAAAACCAAACCAATTTTATAGTTATGAAAAAATTACCAATACTAAAATTGATTTTCTCCCTTTGGGTTCTGTTTCCAG
>ERZ795057.249-NODE-249-length-57742-cov-7.210897_pt1 | contig 57742 bp, 40 predicted proteins | sample MGYA00375141_ERZ795057 | MGnify/ENA primary metagenome ERZ795057 (study PRJEB30186, sample SAMN05720163) | activated sludge metagenome | isolation source: Anaerobic digester | place: Hong Kong | collected 2015-01-26 ...
GGGCCCCCCTGGTGCTTCGCGAGTTCTCAAAGGACCCGGACAAACTCCTGGTGATCATCGACCCGCGCAAAACCGAAACAGCCGAGCTCCCCGACATCCACCTGGCCATAAGGCCCGGGACCGACGCCCTGCTCACCAGGGCCATGATCGCGATCGTGATACAGGAGGGCTGGACTGATGATGAATACATAAAAAATCACGTTTCCGGGTACGACCAGATAAAAGACTGGTTCTCCGGGTTCAACGCACGTGAAGCGGTTGAGGCCTGCGAGCTTGACTATGACGTGGTCCGCGAAGTGTGCAGGCAGCTCAGGTTGAGAAAGGCCTGCTGTCATCCTGACCTTGGGGTGTACATGAACCGGCACAGCACCATAACCAGCTATCTCGAAATAATACTGCTCACGATAACCGGCAACTTCTGCGTCCCCGGCGGAAACATTATTCCCGGAATCCTTATGCCGATTGTCGGCCACACGGATGAAACGAGCGAAAAGACCTGGCGCACGGTCAAAACCGGGTACCCGGCACTGTGCGGCCTGTTCCCGCCGAACGTGCTGCCAGAAGAGATCATGAACGACCACCCCGATCGGGTGAGGGCCGTCATGTGCTGCCAGGCAAACCCCCTGCGCTCGTTCGCCGATACCACTGCCTATGAACAGGCATTCGCGAACCTCGACCTCCTGGTGGTATGCGACGTCGCCATGACCGAGACCGCGAAAATGGCCCACTACGTGCTTCCCGCAAGAACGGGATACGAATCATGGGACGGGACGTTTTTCCCCTGGACCTGGCCCGAAATCTATTTCCAGATGAGAAGGCCGGTTGTCGTACCCGAAGGCGAGCCCCTGGAACTGGGCGAAATCCACATGCGCATAGCGGACAGCATGGGGCTGATCCCGGAGATACCTGATTCCCTGTACGCGGCGGCAAAGGAAAACAGGCTGAAATTCGGGATGGAGCTGATCAATTTCGTGAAAGCGAACCCGGCCGCGATAAAAATGATGCCCATGATCATCATCAAGACCCTGGGCAGGGAGATGGGCTCAGGAAACCTCGCCAACCTCTGGGCCATGCTCATGAACACGTCAAAGGGCTTCCGGAAATGCGCCGAAAGAGCGGGCTTCCCCAAAGGGCCGCTCATGGGTGAGGAGATATTCAAGGCGATCATGGACCATCCCGAAGGGCTGTGGATCGGAAAATCAGATCCGGACGACAACTTCTCGGACCTGAGCACCGAGGATAAAAAAGTCAACATATACATCCCTGAAATGAAAGCGTGGCTCGATGAAATCGAGCCGGCACGGGAAAAGGCCGCGCTTGAGCTGAAAAAGCAGTATCCGTTTATCCTCTCATCAGGAAGGCACATGGAATGCAACGCGAACACGATCATGAGAGACCCCCGGTGGAACGAAGGGAAAAGAGCGTGCACCTGCATCATGAACCCGGCCGATGCGGAGAGGCTCGGACTCAGAGACGGCGACATGGTGAGCGTTACCACCGAGGCCGGGTCAGTCAGGGTTGAGCTCGAGGTCACCGAGCGCACCCGCAGAGGGTATGTGATGATCCCCCACGGGTTCGGGCTGGAATTCAAGGGCGGAACCTACGGGGCGAACGCCAACCGGCTGGCGAAAAACACTGACCGTGACCGGTTCGCCGGAACGCCGCATCACCGCTTTATCCCGTGCAGAATAGAAAAGGCCTGAAACGTCGCGCAGGAAAACACAAACATCCCCGTGACTGCGCCGGAACAGGACCGTCTACCGTGAAATCTTCCGGTATAACACGTAGTCAACGGGCAGGACCGCGTCCTGCATCACTATTTCCCAGCCCGGTATCGGCTTTTTAACGACTATCCCCTTTAGGCGGTCAAAGCCGACGAATTCACTGAAAATATTTTTTGTTGCCCGGTACATTTCAGGCTGCATGATCATGCAGCACACCGTACTGTTCTTTTCAACATATTCATTGAACTCGGACAATGAACGAAAAACCCTGACCATTGCCATTCGCTCTATCAGGTCAGGATAAAACAGGGTCCAGTTATAATGATGAAACCCCTTGTTGATACACGTTTTATCTTTACCGAGGTTTTTGCGAAGATAGTCCGCTATTTCATGGTATCCGTCTTCAAAACGGTATGTTTCACGGGGAGCGGGAATTTCATGCCTGAGCGAAAAAACAGCCGTGCAGGCAAGCGCACAAACCATGAGCGCAACAAACAGAATCCGGGATTTCCCGCCCTCACCCTGTTCAGGCGCGGCGAAAAATCTTTCCGCTATCCTGTTTGCCGCTGAAACGAGAAACAGAGAGGAAAAGAAAACAAAAAAGGGCAGCAGGGGAAGCAGGTATCTCCTGTTCGGGGACGTTATGCTGTACCACGACAGCGGAAGATAAAAACCGGTGATCAGAAAAACAATCAGTATTTTCTTGTTTTTCTGAAGGGACGAACGCGCGAAGCCCGCTGCGGACAAGAGCAGCATAACGACAGACAACACTGCCGCGATGATTTTTTCCGCAAGCGATGAAAGGTCCGCAGAAAATTTCGGCACCAGGTGAATTGAAAATGAATACAGCGAATGGAGCATGACCCGGAATTCAATAGCAAGCCCGTGAAAGAACCTTGTTATGATGTAGGAGATGTCCTGGCGGAAGATATCGGAAAACGTGCGTTTGTAGGTCACCCTTCCCCAGTCCGCGTCCATGGCAAGGCGGTCAACATTGAAATTATGGAAAGGGAAACCGTACGCGATAGTATTGCGGACCAGAAGCGGCGTGCTCACGAGAAGAAACATCCCCAGAAAAAGCCAGAGATACCTGTTTCTGAGCAATTTCCAGAACTTGAGTCTCACATCAAAAAGCAGAAAAAGCCCGAACCCGAAAACAATAAAAAGGCCGCTTGCCTTGGTCATGTACGCAAGGCCGGTAAACAGTCCCGCGGGGACCCAGTAACCGTTGTTGTCAATACCCTTGATGAGAAAATAAAAGCTGAACAGAACAAAAACAAGCAGAAGGGGCTCACAGCACACCATGGTTGCCTGGAGCATAAAGGAATCATTCGCGATAAAGAGCAGGGCTCCCAGAAACGCCGCAACAGGGTTCGTTTCCCGGTACATGACGCCGAAAAATAGAAGAATGAAAATATAGCCAAGCATGAAATTCAGGAGTTTCACGTTCACGAAAAAATTCATCCCGTCAGGCTCAAAAAAAGACATCAGCAGCGGAAACAGCGGATGCTGGTTGCTCGGCAGAAAGGTCCCGTTAAACATAGAGGCAAAAAAACCGGCAACGGAACCGGTTGCCTGCAGGTCAAGCGTGTACTTGATAAAAGGGAACGTGTCGGTCTCACCGATATACAGATGCTGTCCCAGGTTATACAGGCCCATGGGAAAGTAAACCGCGGTGAGCACCAGTATTGACAGTATAAGCAACGGCACGGCACTTTTTCTGGAAGCAAACAGTGAAAGAATGAAATTATTGTTCATGGATTATACTTCTTCCCTGATAGAGAATTTTCCCGTATTATCATGATGACGTTTTTTGTATCAATCAAAAAATTCCATTAATTAACAGCTATTTTAATGCCCCCTTGTGGTCGCGCCAACCAAAAGAACCAGCCGGACGTGGCCTGCTACTCCCCGGCAAAAGTGCTCCGCAGGCGGCCCATGGTGATGCCGAACTGTTCTGAAAGCCGCCCCTCGTCAGCGGCATACTGTATTCCCATGGCGATAAACGCCCGGCGCATGGACACCCGGTACTTCCGCGACAGGGTAATGGTTTCGATCGTGCTCCACCGCATAATGAACGAAAATGAGTTCTCATAAACCTCGTCGCAGAGCGACGTTATATTTTGTTCCATTGCCTCAGGATGATAATGCATGACCAGATTACGGGTAACACGGTGAACAAGGCCCCACTCATGAATTTTTCGGTATCCGAAAGACCCGATCAGTCCCTTGAGCCATTCCATGTATGACGCAAGCACGCCGCCCGCGTTTGCCAGAATGTCGGGAAAAACAATGATCCCCTTGTTTTCCATGATCTCCTCTGCCTCGACCGTTGCCGGGCCATTGGCGCCCTGGAGAAGATAGTTGCCTTCGAACTCCCTGACGTGTATGTGGTCCGGGCCCTCGGCCTCGTCCGTGCTTATGACCTCTTCAAGCGCGGCAGGGACAACCACGTCCACAATTGCCGAGAGCGGCATGATCGTGTTCCCCGGGAAAAACTCCCCGGAAATATTTTTTTCGCTGACAAGCTCCGAAAGCGCCACTCCCCTGCGGAGCGACTCCCCTGCCATGGAGCGTATGTCGTCGCCGCCCATGCCGGTGAGGGTGCCGGAAGCGTCCGAAATCATTTTCACCGAGGCGCCGGTTTCCGAGACCATGGACGCGAAGTGGGCGCCGACCTTGCCGAACCCCTGGACCGCGAACGTGAGCATGCTGACGCGTTTCCGTGCCCGCGCGCGGAACTCTCCGTCAAGCGCCAGGGCCTCGGAAACGCGGCCCGGGTCAGACCACAGCTTCGCGTCATTGAAGTCATGGTAGTTCTGCTGCGAGGAAAGGACCTCCATCAGGCCCCGCGCGGTCGCGCCGGTGCGAAGTTTCAGCCCCTCGGGCCCGGGCTTCCCGGTTATCGCCGGCGAGGTATACCGGCGCACGAGGCCGGTATCAGCGGCCAGGGATGCAACGAGCGGCGCGTCGCCGCAGTTTATGCCGAAATTCTCTCGAAGGATGGCCGCTTCGGTTTGCCATCCCGGTTCACGGCCGTTCACGGCGCGCACGCCCCTGCATGCGTTCTCCGTTATGCGCTCAAAGATAATTGATATCTCAGCGCCGCCGATGCCGACATCCCCCGCGGGAACGTCCGAAAGGGGGCCTGCCCCGGAACGGTAATACAGAAAATCGGCGTATGCGTTGAGGATGTTGTTTCTGGCCTGCTCCCTCTTTTCGCCGGCGAGCCCCCTGAGTGACAGGTCGCCGAGGATCCCGCCCTTGCCTATGGTGTAGCGGGGGATGCCCAGGCCCACGCATTTGAACAGCATGTTGGTCGACAGCGCGCCCTCGCCGGAAAAAGAAACATGGCTCGCGTGGGCGCGTATCCCGCCCTTGCCGATACCGGTGCCGTTTATCCGGATAAACAGGCACTCCTGCCCGGATACCGGCTCCTTCATGGTTTCATAATACAGTCCCCTGAAGCGAAGCAGGTTAATGATCTCCTCGTCGAAAAGCGAACGGTCGAGCCGGTCCTGTTCACGCTTGATCGGGACCGTCGCCGCGGAGAAAATATTTTTCAGCGTTGACCAGTAATAATCGTTTCTCATGGGGCCGTCCGGGTTGAGCACGTAATGCCTGATAAGCCCGAACGCTTTTCTGCGGATCTCGAGATTGGGGTCATTGAGCATGACCATCAGGGGGATGAGGTACTCCTTCTGCTTGTTGCGCTGCATCTCCATGATCAGGTCGAGCTTTTCGTGGTCGCGCGCGGCCCGCATCCGGTCAAGGATGTCGCGGATCTCACCGACCGAGACCGGGGACGACTTCAGCAGCATCGAGCGGCTGTACAGCTCGTCGCGGAGGTGTTCCTCCATCTCCGCCGACAGCAGAGAGCGCTCGACCATGGTTGAGAGCGCGATATACGTCATCCCTGAAATCGCGAACAGGTCAAACCGCTGCCGCACGGACGAAATGCCCTTGCGCTGGAAGATCATGCTGATGGTCTCATAGTTCTCCTGGAACTTTTCCCTGGGAAGCCACAGGAGAAAATGCGTCATCGGCACAGCGCCCGGCTCGTCCATGGTATCGATGAAGATGTCCTCGCCGGTGCCCATCAGGTCGCGCAGCCGGGAAACCGAATTGACATAAAGGGAAGCGGTTTCCCTGGCGTCCTCAGCGGCAAGGGCACCGCTGAAATAGCCGGGCGCGGAATCCACGAACCCTTCAAGCTCAGCCGGCGAATGAACATCCTTCCCGACCAGATCGGCCAGGAGAGCAAGGGTCCGTGTCTTGTCATCCCCCCCCGCATCGCGAGAAGCAATTTCCTCAAGCACCATGAGCCTGCGGCGGTCACGCGGCACTTTTGTGCTCGTGATCGAACAGGAGAAAAGCCTGAACGCGCCGCGCTCATTTTTTTTCATGATCTTCTGGACCGACGTGCACGCCTTTCTGATCAGGGGCGCGGTTTCCGATATGAGATACAGATACTTGGCCCCGACCCTTCCTTCAACGTCGATATCGACATAGGTGCCGTCGCTTTTCCCGTGCGCCCTTTCCTGGTAGCGGTTGTTTTCGATGAGAAACGATATCTCTTCAATACCGAGAACCGCAAAGAGGCTCTCGCCGAAATGTATGCTGGACAGGATCGTGCTGATCTCATGACGGATCGCGCTTTCGGAAAGGTCTGAATGTTTCCGCAAATGTTCAAACAGCCGGTCCAGGTATTCACGGCGGATCGGCAGTTCCGGCAATTCCGCTGAAGTCACGGATTTGGTATCTATCGTTTCTGAACTCATGACGCTCTCTCTCCATAATGCTTCTGTGATGACCCGGCCTGGCGGCCCTGATGAATTCATAATATACGGGAACGCAGAGATAATCTCTCCAATATCTGACAGGTCAAGATTTGCATTACTCTCGGGGTGGGTCAGCCTGACATGCCGCACAGCGATGTATCGCGGTGTTTGCAGGTTTCACGAAGGGTGCAGCGTTCACAGGGGGAAGGTCCGGAGGCGAAGGGCCTGTCCGAAACGCCGATGATGCCGGACACGGTTTTTTCGGGGACCATCATCAGGCCCGAAGAAAGGGCCACGCCGATTTTTTCCGGCCGGAGCAGGGCGAAAATCCCTTCCTGGTTTCCCAGGCCAAAGTCCGCATAACCGGGCGAACAGCGGGGCGAGAGAAAAAACTTATGAGCGCCATACTCAAGCCCGATGCGCTCATAAAATTCCCTGAACGCGAGTTCGCAGTAAAGGGACGCCCAGGTGTCCAGCAGGTACTGCGCGAGCAGCTCTTTGCCGCGATAGAGCGCGGAGAGGTCTCCCAGGGTCAGCACATAGGCGATAATTTTGCTCGGGCTGCCCAGGGCGCGCTCAAGGCCGGGGCCGGTAAAAACCACGCCCTCTTCAGCGGTGATATGATCCGGCCCGGCAATGGCCACCGGGAACTCCCCATACAGGCACCGGGCCGTTCCTGACGCGCACAGCAGCTCTTTCAGGCGCTGCGCCAGGACGCCTCGTTCGCCGCCCTGTTCACCGGGCCCGATCCCGGTCATGCGGGCAAAGAGACGGTCTGCCGGTTCCCGGTTCAACAGGTCAGGGGTCAATGTTAGCAGCGCCATTGTGTGCGGACGGCTCCTTTAATTCCGGATCAAGAGTTATCATGCGGAACAGGGCATCCTGCCGGGCCGGATGCGGGCTCACTGCGTGGTTTACCGGGTCGCGGTGTTTTGTCAAGAAAGAAGTTTCGGCAAAAGGGGAATAAGCAAAAGGCTGTCCTCAAAGAAGATCGCTGAGTGAATTCCGCGTAGAAGTATTCGATATCCGCTCATTTCGATACAATTTTGCCAATCACTCAATGAGCGGAGCGGAATTTGTATTGAAACGCCTTTTAGGACGGCCTTACCGGTGACCTGCAAATTTTGTACGGTTTATCTTCAGTGCTGGCTCATTTGTCTCCAACATCAATTTCATCATACCCGGTGAACATGGCCTTGATATGGGACGTAAGTTTCGGCCCGGTCGTGGTCATGTACACATGGATAACGGCGAATGAAAGAAGCACGAACGCCCCCAGCGTGTGAAGAATGGCGATCCACTTGACCGTGTGAAGATGGATATCACCGTGGGCCACGTAATAGTACACGAGCCCGGTCACGACCATTACCGGTATGACAACGACCTTGAAGCCCAGATAGGTCAGGCGCTGGAGCGGGTTGAGCTTTACCTCAACGGTTTTTTCCACCGGGTGCGGTTCGTTTCTGAATATGCCCACCAGGTAAAACCTGACCTGGTCGCGGAGCTTTTCATTTGCCGGTATGTACTGCCTCCATTCTCCGGTGGTAAAATGCCAGAAGATCGCGAACGCGATCAGTATGATCAGGGTAAAGCCGGTGTACATATGAAGGATCACGGCTTTCTCGAAACCGAATAACACGAAAGAACCGTGAACCTCAAACCCGGTCAGGGCCAGAAAAAATATCAGCAAAGCCTGGGTCCAGTGCCAGAAGCGCTCGAACTTTTTATACATATATATCTTTTTAATCATGTTGTCACCCCTCTTTCTTCCCGGATTTATACCTGATCAGGCCATGAACGAAAACGCCGGCGATCGAGCCGAAAAAGAGAATCATGCCCAGAACATCAAGCACGAGGCTCCGGTCGCGCGCGGGAATCCAGCACGCCTCAAGGCCGGCGAGGCGGCTGTTTCTGCTGTGGCAGTCGTTGCACGTAAGCGCATTGTCCCTGTCTCTGACAAGGTGGGTAATGGGCCAGTACATCACGCTCTCTACCCACTCGTATTTTCCGCTGTAATTGAGGCCCGCGGCCTTCATCCCCGCTGCGGCTGATTTGTCCCAGTCCCAGTCAGCCCAGTATGCGCCGCTGCCCTTTGGCCCGAAGAGTTTGGGAACGATGAACATTTTGCTGACCGGGTCATAGGGCTGTTTGCCCCTCATCACCTTGAACGGCCAGACCTTGCTCTTCTCGCTTCCGCAGATCCCCTCGACCTCGTTGATCGCAACCGGCTGGCTTGTGGCGTCAATCACGTCTCCGACAAGAACATGCGAAGCTTCGCCGTTAAACCATAAATAATCAGGAATCGCGTTCTTCACCAGCCTGAATTCGCCTTTCATCCCGTCGTACACGACATGGCCGTTCTTATCCATTATTTTCCTGGGCTTTCCCTGATCATTTTTCTCACCGGCTTTTGACCAGTCCCACCACACCTTGGTCGGCTTCTGCGTGGAGAAACGGTTTATGTGGCAGGCCTGGCACGATATGCGGTCAAAGTGCTTGTCCAGAATGCGGTGGATGAAAGTATCTTCCGGCTTCTTCCGCTTGTAAAGCTTGTTCTTGAATATGTCGTACCCCATCTCCTCTTTCGCCTCATAATCATCGATGAAGAGCTTCTGGGTGTGCGGCCTTATCGTGTGGCACCGCTCGCAGTTCAGGCGGTCCTGGTTATCGCTTGAAACCGAATAAAGCTGGCCCTTGATGTCGTGCTTGTCAGCGACATGGCAGTCAACGCATACCATGTTTCCCCCGTCGGAACCCATGTGGATGTCAACTTCCCTGGTCGGCGTTCCCAGCGAGCTGTCAAGCGCTCCGTGCTTGACCGCGTCACCCCCGCCGCCGTAAAAATGGCACTGGCCGCAATTGCTTCTTTTCGGTTTGCCGACTTTTCGGGAAACCGCCGCGTAATCGGGCGGATCATACCATTTATTGTTTCCCGGGAAAAGCTTGCGCACGTCAGCCGGGTAACCCGCGCCGGCGGGAAATTTCCTGTACGTGCCGGTCTGCTCGTGGCACACAAGGCAGTCGATCTTCGACTCGTCAGTGAAATCGAAAGTGCCGTCCTTCCAGCCGTAGCCGATGTGGCAGCTGGTACAGCGCGGCTCGTTTGAGGTCAGCGCGATGCAGAAATTGTTGATGATGTTCTTTTTGCCGGCCTCGACCATGGTCCCCTTGCGGCCCGGCATCTTGTCGCTCTTTCTGCTCCAGAGCCAGTGGGATGTTTTCATTATCTGTTTTCCGGCAAGGTTGTGGCACTTCAGGCATGCCCGGGTTACGTCCTCGGGCCTGGTGAATTTCCTCTGAAGCTCCGGGAACCTTGAGTGATCGGCATCACCTGCGTTCAGGGCTGCCGGGAATACCGGAATCAGGACAGCAACGGAAAGAAAGAGATACAGCAGTTTCTTCATGACTACCCCCTTTTGCTCAACTACTGGCGGATTACAATAACATTCGGAAACTGAAAAATATCGTTAATGGCGCATCACCTGGCAAGGTTGAGTCCCGCCTTTTGCCAGGCCTTTATGCCTCCGTCGAGAACATATATTTTTTCAAAACCCTGATCCTGTGCTGTTTCAGCGGCCTTCACGGTTTTGAGCCCGGTGCCACAGTAGAATACTATTTCATCTTCCCTGTCAAAAGCTGAAAGCCTCAGATCAAATGTTTTAGATTCAAGGGGGATGTTTACCGCCCCGGCAATATGGCCTTCCCGGTATTTTATCGGTGAGCGGACATCGATGAGAACAACAGTGGTGCCGCTGTTCACTGCATGAAGGATATTATTAATTTCTGCGGGGGTTTTATGGCTTATCTTCGAACAGGAAAACAACAACATAAAAAAGACCGTAAAGCAAACAGCGCTTCGCGCGATGAAGGTTTTTCGCATTTTATGCTGCATTATTGTATGCCTCTTCATCTGGTTTATATTCCGGTCCGCATAACTGTCTCTCTGATCTTCAGCACAATGTCTGGCAATTTTATCATATCCTTGAACAGTAATAAAGCATTTTTTCACCTCATTATCAGGCTACCGGGATGTACTTCAAAGCGGAATTGCGCGGGCAAACCGGCCATTTGCAGACGTACTGCAAATGGCCGGACATTCCCTGAGGCAAACACTATACTCTGTTCATCACCATAGAAAGGAGGGACCGCCATGACAGCAAAAGTTGACGTGTATCAAGAACTCCGAACCCATATAGACAGAATGCCCATTGCCTATCCCGAAACCGAAAGCGGTGTCGAGATAAGCCTGCTGAAACAGCTGTTCACGCCCGATGAGGCGGAGATAGCCCTGGAGCTGAGCGCCTTTCCCGAACCCCTTGGCCGTATCCATAAAAGGCTCAGGCACAACGGGATGACCAGAGAGCAGCTGGAACACAGCCTTGACGCAATGGTCAAGAAAGGCGCCATCACGGGCGGGGCCATGTTTGAAAAGCTCGGCAAGGGCAAGTGCTACAGCAAGGCACAGCTGGCCATCGGCATGTTCGAGTATCAGGTAAACCGCCTTACCCCTGATCTCATCAGGGACTTCCGGCAGTATATAGATAAAGAATTCTTTGACTCCTTTTTCAGAGAAGGTTCAGCCCAGATGAGGACCGTGCCCATAGCAGAGACCGTTAGCAGGCCCAACTACATAGCGCATTATGATGACATGAAAGAATATATAAAAAATCTCAAAGGAGATATTTCCGTGATGAACTGCGTATGCAGCCAGGAAAAGGGCCTGAGCGGTGAGCCCTGCGCGCGTTCTTCACTGAGGGAAACATGTATAGGCTTCCATGAAGTAGCAAAATTTTTCATTGGAAAAGGAGAGGCGCGCCCTATCAGCAAGGAGGAGGCTCTGACAATAATCGACCAGGCCGAGAAAGAGGGCTTTGTGCTGCAGCCGGAAAATACACAGAACCCCCGCTATCTGTGCTGCTGCTGCCCTGACTGCTGCAATGTATTACAGGGGCTCAGAAGGCTTCCCCGCCCGGCCTCTTTTACCCAGTCCGGATACCAGCCCTCGGTGAATGAGGCCCAGTGCAACGGATGCGGCCAGTGCGAGCAGTCGTGTCCCATGAACGCGGTTACCGTAAAATTCGGCCTGGCCAGTGTTGATTCGGAGCGGTGCATCGGATGCGGGGTCTGCGCGACCAGGTGCGGCCTTGAGGCCATTGAGCTCAGGAAAAAACCCGACGCTGCGGCGCCCCCCAAAAACAGCGATAACTTGTACCTGAAAATCGTTTATAAACGCTTCGGCATTGCCGGGACCATGAAAATCATCGGCAGGGCCCTGCTGGGCATGAAAGTATAAAAAATATATCATAAATGGAGGATGTATTATGAACCACAAACCGTACGCGTTCATCACCGGAGCGACAAGCGGTATTGGCGCTGAATTCGCGCGTCAGCTTGCAGCCAGGGGAATGAACCTTGTTCTCACCGGAAGAAGAAAAGATGTCATAAAAAATATCGCGGCAGAAGTAAAACAAAAAACCGGTTCAGACGTTGAAGTGATCATTGCCGAATTGTCTGATCCCGCTGACCTGAACAGAGTGATAAGTAAAATTAAAAAGACTCAGCGACTCGAATACCTGGTCAACAACGCGGGCTTCGGCACAAACGGTTTTTTCCACGAAGAAAGCATTGTTACCCAGGAAATAATGCTGAGGGTCCATGCCGACACAACCATGAAGCTTACCCATGCGGCGATTCCGGGAATGATCAGAAACGGCCATGGCGCCATTATCAATGTAGCCTCACTGTCAGCGCGGGTCATTATGCCTTCAACAGTGATGTATTCAGCAACAAAAGCGTTCCTGCTCGCCTTTTCGGAAACACTGCACCTGGAACTTGCGCGGCATAATATCAAGGTACAGGCGCTGTGCCCCGGATTCACCAGATCGGATTTTCATCACAAAATGGGGCTTGAGCAAAGCATTCTCAACAACCGGGGCCTGACACAGTGGATGGCCCCTGACGCGGTGGTACGCGCCTCTCTTAACGCGCTGAACAAAAAGAACCGGGTCATATGCGTACCGGGAAAAGGGAACGCCTTCCTGTTCAACCTGGTGAACTTCCTTCCAAGGTCCCTTTTTTATAAGATCGCCGGTGCGTCAGACAGCCTGCAGGAATATTTTGCGGGAAAAGAATACGCTCAGGAAGCGGTGCATTAGCTGACCGCGGCCCTTGCGGAATGATGAAATAAAAATCCGATAAACAGATAAATAATCATTGTTAATCGAAAACGCAAGAGCCTCACCCGGACGGTGAGGCTCTTGCAAACTTTATGGAGCAGCTCCATGCTGATGCTGAGTCAACACCAGTTTGTTTATTTAATCCATTAATCTTTCTGTAAAATATACACTGATGATGACTCTGTCTCCATCCTGAAAGTCTCATTAGAAAAGGGTAAAAATTCACGGAATCCCGTTGTGGACCACTCACCCCATTCCTCTGTTTTATAATCATAGATCTCTTCAAACTCTACCGTGATTTCGCCGAAATCGGACGTTTCATAGTCTCCTCTCCAGTGAAGCGGGGTAAACTCGTCATAATAAAAAATTTCCACATACCTTCCTGTTTCACCACTGCCGTCCAGTGTTACAACAGTACTTTCAACTAAAGAAGTTGTATAGATTTCTGTCGAGTGCCACGATCCCACGAGACTCGCACGCCAGTCACCCTTTATTGCCTGGGTCGTGAATGTCTGCGTGTAATTTGCCGGAGCGCCCAGGTCCATTGACAGTGTGGCACCGTCAAAGGAAAGCGTACCCGTGACCGTATATGCGACATCCTGCCAGTCAGCACCTTCGCCCCTGTATCCTGAAACATGCACCGATGCCGTTCCGTCAGGCATTAATGAGTAGGTTCCCCTCTGCCCGGCGTACAGAAAGGGCTCAGCATGACGCACCCAGTAAAGAACCGCGCTGCCGATGTCGCTCTCATCCCCGCTGATGAGCAGGTAATGGGTCCTCGTGTCATCACTGGCAGACCACAGGCCCTTTATCTGCATACGCCAGCCCATTGCGTCTGAACCAGTGCTTTCATCGTCACAGCCGGCGCACATGACAAGCAGCAAAACCATTGCCATAAGCGCGAAACCATGTTTGAAATACCGTTTCATCCTTCATCCTCCTTTTTTAAATCGTAAACAGAACCTGTTTCGGCCTGCGAATGACGCATCCTAAAAATAGCTGTCTATATTGGCCAGCATGTCCTTAGCCTTTGAAACGTGATACACGGCCCAGGGATACTCCAGGGTTTCGGGATCACGGGGGCCTATGGCCTTTGCCCGCTCCAGGTCGGCGATGAAAGCCCGGCGGTCATTTTTCTTTGTCTGCAGATACTGGGCGCGCCCGGTCCAGAAATTGAGCATCTTCGGACCTGCCTTCAGCGCCCTGTCGAAGTATTCCTCCGATTTTTCCAAATCACCGCCCATCAAACCGGGGAGTATGGCATAATAAGCGGCCCAGGAATAGTCGATACACCCCCTGCGGAAATCCGGTTCAATCTTCGTCATGTTTTCCAGTACCGTCTTCACCCTGCCGGGCCACGCGATATTGACCAGCTTCGCCGGCGCGCTGAGGCATTCATTCCACCACTGCCCCAGCGAAAGATACCAGAAATAGAGGGCATACATTTCCTTTTTCGTGAGCACCCGGCTGGCCTCCCAGGTCTTTTCACCCCTGTCCACCAGGCCCCTGAAATCCTTGTTCTGGTACATGACTCGCTCGCAGTACCTGATTGACTTTAAGTAATATTTTTCCTTCTCATCGGTGTCATTGCTGTATCCCCAGGCCATGAGCATACAGTTTGACCCGAGCATGTTCAGGGCCTCGTAATTGATTGGATCAACGGCAATGACATCCTCCAGGGCTGCCACGAGCTTCCGGACTTTCCCAGCGCTGTCGGCGTCCTTTTCCAGCACCTGGGCCTTTTCCAGCAGCGCTGCGGCATCGCCCTTGGCCTCAGCCTTCCGGGCCTGTTCCCATCCCGGTTCCCAGGAAATGCATCCGGCAAGGCCGGCCAGGAACACTGATACACAAACTGCTGACGAAAACCATATTGATCTCTTCATGACCTCCTCCTGAATATTGAAGTGAATTATGGGCACTTCTAAAAATCAGGTTTTTTCATTAACTGAAAAATGATAAAACCTGATTTATCCAATGGTTGTGCCCTCAAGGGAACATCCAAAATGTAATTTATAGAGGTTCCCTTATAATAAAATAAACACTTCCGGGATATTGATTTATTGATATGGAGAAGATAGCATGTTGATTATGGCGTGTCTGGCCATTTGCAGTACGTCTGCAAATGGCCGGTCGGATACCGATTATGCCTGATTTTATATGAGGAGTTCTACTGCGGTTTTATCTTTCGAAGCTGTTCCAGGTCCCACGTTAAATTCATGTCGCGGAACATGGCTTCTGCCTTTTCAAGGCACTGTTCCGGCGTGAGGCCGATAATAGTATTGATTTTCGGGTGTAGGGGCAGGTCGCGACCCGCCCCTACACCCGCACAACGTTTCCCCACCTCAAAATACGAGCGCGACAGTTCCAGGCGCGCGCCCAGGCGCTCCCCTTCGTCGATTGATCTCTTCCACCACTGCAGGGCCTTGCGATAATGCCGTTTTGCTCTGACCCCGGACAAAATTTTTCCGAAGCGGAGCAGGTTCTTCTCTGCGGAAAAGGCAAGGAGCCAGTGCACGGTCCCCCTGTGGCGCCGGGCTTCGGTGCGGTCTGAGGCGACCATGCGCACGACGCGCAGGGCCTGTTTCGCGGCAGAAAGTGATTTTGCTTTCAACACTGGCAGGTCATGCCTGTTATGTTCTGTTACGGCCTTTTCGAGTCCGGCAAGATTCTGCAACAGCCGCGCGAGGTAATAAGGGCTGACGTGATAGGGCGCCAGGACTTCACCTGATACGATTTTCTCAGCGCTGCCAAGCGCGCTTTCGGCTTCGCCCTCACGCCCATTGAGCAGGTGGATGAGCGACAGCAGGCTGTACAGCTTAACGCTGAATCCGGGCATGCCGGTCTCGGACATTAACGGGATGCCCCGTTCGATTTCCGACAGGGCATCGGAAAACCGGCGCGATTTGGTCAGCAGCAGCGAATGTGATACGGTATAACACAGGTCGCCCGTCTGGTGCCGGTACATCTCGCCGATCTGTCTTATCCGGTCAAGCCTGACCCGGGCATCGCGAAACATCCCCATTTCCATGAACCAGTCCGGCAGCAGGGAATAATAAAGCATGATCACATCATAAACGCGGCCGAGACGCAGGTTCTGTTCAACTGTTTCTTCAGCGTCAGCGTAACGGGACAGATTGGCCCATTCGCCCTTTAAATAATCGTGGTAGATCAATGCTTCAAGGAGATCCAGCCTGTTTACCGCGTCGTCTTCATGTATCAGTTTCGAAAGTTTTTTTATAAACCGGGAAGCCAGCCTGAAAGAAAATCCGGACCATGAAAAAATAAAGGATCCTCCCATATAAAAGGAAAATCCGTTCTTTAATTTTGTGACGTCATATCTATAAAACCGGTTGCCGATCCTCATGACCTCGGTGAAAAACAGCAGAGGATTCACGTTGCCCAGGCCCGCAACATACTTATAATAAAGATCATACAGTTCATTGACAGCGGGCGAAGGATCATTTTTTCCAAGAGGCATCATATATGATTTTACTATTAAAGCGGACATGTTGTAAAGAAAGGACAGATTGTGAAAAAATTTATTCTGGTAAAACCTGACGCCTTTATAAGCCAGAACACTCTGAAAATAGGGCGCCACCTGACGATGGCTTCCCGTATTGTACAGGGCAGAAGCTATGTTTCGCTCTATGTGCACCAGCTTTTCCTTATCATATTTTATACTGCTTTTTTTATAGAGCTGCAGAGTATTATTGAAATAGTGAAAAGCCTCTTTTGAAGCTGAAGTCCTCAGCGCTTCTTCGCCTGCCCTGATCATATACTCTTCTGCGCTCTCCAGGTCGCCTGACTGCATGTAATGCCACGCGAGCATTCCGTAAAAATCATTGAGCCTGCCGGAAAACTCCTCCTTGATCGCCGCGGCAACCTGCCGATGCAGTTGTTTTTTCCGTTCTTCGCCTATCGCGGCGTAGGCGGCCTCCTGGGCCAGGGCGTGCTTGAAAATGTACTCAAGCTCGTCAAGGCGCACCTGCTCCCGGAGCAGTTCCATGTCGCGAAGGACGGCAAGGCGTTCATTAATATCGCGGATGTTCACTGCCACACGAACGATGATGCGGTAAAAAAAACTGCGGCCGATGACTGACGCGATCTTCACCAGATCACGGGTTTCCGGGTCAAAAGACTCGATCCGGGAAAGGAGCACCTCCTCTATTGACGAAGGAACAGCAACCTCGGTGATCTTCGCGGTCACGATAAACGCGTCATTCTTAAGCTCAACCGCGCCCCGGTCTATAAGGGAACGGACGACTTCCTCGATAAAAAAGGGGTTGCCGTCGGAACGGGCAATGATGTCGTCCTTCAGTCCCTGCGGGAACCCCGCGGCGCAGAGCAGGTTTTCCATCAAAATACCGCTTTGTCTGCTGTCAAGCTGTTCAAGCCTGATGTGGGTATGCAATGAGTGAAACTCATTCTCTAATGAGCGCATTACTCGCTCGCCGGTCTCGCCATAGCCCGGCCTGAAAACCAGGACAAACAGCAGCCGGTGCTTCTTTACCAGCGAAAACAGGGACATGATCAAATCAAGGGAGCTGGTATCGGCCCAGTGCATATCCTCAAAATGTAAAACGAGCGGACGGATATCCGCGCCCTTGATCAGAAATTCACGCACGTTCCGATAAATGAGCTTTTCCAGCGCCTCTCCTTCAATTCCCCGGACACGCTTCTCGTATTCTCCCGGAAGCTCCATGCCCATGAGCGTCGCGATAAAGGGGATGATCTCCTGTGCCTGGCCTGGATGCACCCTTTTAATTGAAGACTCAAGTTTCGCGAAAGAGGCGGCGCTGCTGTCATCATCCCTGATCTGCGCCCAGTTTTTAAGCAGATCTATAAGGGGATGAAAACTCATGATCTGCCCTATGGACAGTGCGCGTCCCTCAAGGAGCCCCGCGTCCCGCATCTCCGGTGATGCTTTCAGCTCGGCCAGCAGTCGCGACTTGCCGATTCCGGCTTCACCGGTCACCGTGATGATCCCGCCGCGGCCCTGTTTCAGGGCCTGCACCTTCTCTTTCAGCAGCGAAATCTCCCGGTCACGGCCGACCATGACCGACTGAACCATGCGGCCCCTGCCTGTGGGCACGCGACGCTCCTCTACCGGAGGCCGTGTATAGGGCCTTTCCCCGGTTGAAAGAAGCTCGTACATCGCGACCGGGCCTCTTTGATCAGGGACGCTGACCGTGCCGGCTTCAGCGTAAGTGAAATGGTCGGCGGTCGCCCTTCGGGTTGCCGGGCACACCAGGATGCCGTTTTCCCTCGCCCGTTCCTCAAGAAGGGAAGCGACCTGGAGCGCGTTTCCGGTCAGCATCTGCTCTCGGGGCATGTCAGGAAGCCGTCCCACGAATACCGGCCCGGTACCGATCCCGACGCGCAGTTTAAGGGACTGGACAGGTCCAGACCGGGCGCAGTACTCACCAAGTGATTTCCGGATCGCCAGCGCTGCGTTCACCGCGCGGTGCGGCGTGTTTTCCATGACTGAATCGACCCCGAAATGGGCGATGAAGTGATACCCGGCGGCCCGCTCAACCGTCCCCTTATAAATCGTGATGATCTCGCTGAAACGCTTCAGTATCTCTTTCATCGAGGCGGCCGGCTCTTCAGTCACGGGCGCTGCCGGCCTGATGATCCCGGCAAGAAGTATTGAAGCATTTTTGTATTGGGATTCGGTGTTTTCCATTTTTTTGAGTATAATTTTTCTGTTAGCTCAACAATACCAGCGACATTCCATATTATCAAGAGATTTTCCTGTTGAAGAAAAAGGCTGCACCCGTTAAAGAAATAGTTTACACAATACTCATACTGTAACAGAATATAACAACCATCAGAGCGGGCAATAATCGCTGTGCGTGATCTAACCGGAACAACTATAGAAAACCGTTATGCGCTAAAGAGCCATCTTGCGCATGGAGGCGCGGGAAACGTATACCGCGCCCGTGACAACAGCACGGGAGCCGAAATTGCCGTAAAAATGATCGACGCCCGTTCTTCCTCTCAAGGCATCGATGATATTATACACTTTCACAATGAGATAGATACTGTCTTGAAAATCAACAACCCTCATGTGATAAAAATTCATCACTGGGGAACTGTGGCCGACGAGACAGGGCCGCAATTGTACTTTATTATCATGGACCTGGTAAACGGCAAAGGACTGGACCGGGTCCTTGCCGGAGGAAAGGACCTTTCGCATGATGACGCGATCGGCCTCCTCATACAGATCTGCGGCGGCCTGACCGCGGTTCACGGATCAGGCGTTATACACGGAGACCTTAAACCCGGCAACATTATCATCGGCCCTGACAGGCAGGCGGTCATCATAGACTTCGGCCTGGCCAATCTTAAGAACACTCCTCTTGCGTTCCAGCCGGGCACGGTTTCCGGAACTTTCATGTACCTGTCCCCGGAGCAGGCCGGCCTGATCAGGCAGGATGTTGACGAGCGCAGCGACCTCTATTCAATGGGCGTAATAGCGTATGAAATGCTTACCGGGGGCCTGCCCTTCAGGGGAGAATCACTCATCGGCCTGCTGCACCAGCAGGCCGCCCGGGTCCCGGTCGCACCGTCACGGCACAATAAAGACATCCCCCCGGCCCTTGATGAAATAATCATGACACTCCTGGAAAAGGAACCCAGAAACCGGTACCAGACCGCGCAGGGACTGCTTCATGATCTTGAACAGGTAAAAAGTGGGGTCGCCAATTTCAGGCCGCATCAGAAAGACAGCGCCCGAAGCATCGACTTCAATACTCCCCTGTTTGGCAGAGCACCCGAGCTTTCACTCCTCAACGATCGGCTTGAAACCCTGCATTCTGGTCACGGCGGCCTCTGCCTCATTGGCGGAGGGCCGGGAACGGGAAAATCGAGGCTTCTCCAGGAGTTCCGGAAAACCGTTCTCGGTTCAGGCACCGTGTATGTCGAGGCAACCGCGTCGCCGGGCAAAAGCAGGTCTCCTTACTTCCTCTTTAAAGAAGTGCTCGGATCTTACATGCGGCGCTTTGCGGCTTATTCAAAGGAAAAACAGAGTGAAATCACGGAAAAAATCCGCAACAGATGTTCAGACCAGGGCCATGTTGTCACCCGGTTTTATCCGCCGCTTGAAAAAATAATCGGCCCCTGCCCCTCTCCGGTCAGCCTGGAACCGGAACAGGAACGTCAGCGCTTTCTTATTACCCTGTGCCGTTTTTACGTCACCCTCGCCGGAATTGAAAACGGGATCGTCATCGGTTTTGAAGACGTGCACTGGGCTGATGAGGGCAGCCTGATGCTCCTGAACAGATTATGCAGTGAAGCAGCGGGTTCCCCGCTCTTGATCACCGCAACATATCGAAGCACTGAACTCGATACTGAAAGCGTCCGAAAAACCCTCGGCATCCCCGGTCACCGGCCAACCGAAACAGCGGTGCTCATGCTGCAGCCGCTCTCCAGTGAAGCGGTTACCCAGCTTATCGGGGCCCTCTTCTCTCAAGAATTCGGGCAGATAAATAAACTGTGCTCGCATGTTTATGAGAAAAGCGGCGGCAACCCTCTCCACGCCCTTGAAATGATCAGGGGACTTGTTGAAAAGGGAATTCTCGCCAATAAGGACGGGTCCTGGGTCCTTGATGAAAATGAACTGCTTCAGGTCGAACCGCTTTCCTCAAGTGTTGAGGTAATCATAGCACGGATACGGCAGAGTGATAAAAATCTGCGGGAGCTTCTCTCAACTGCATCAGTTATGGGGAAAGAGTTTGAAATCCCGCTGCTTATGGAGCTGCTCAAAACACAGCGGTGCACAAAAAAACAAACAGCAGGCAAGTACAACGATGAAGGGAAACTAATCAGTCTTCTGGACCAGGCACGGCAGCAGCATTATATAACCTACAAAACAGAATCAAGGGAAACGGTGAGTTTCACCCACGACCGGGTCAGGGACGCATTTCATCAAAGACTGAACAAGAAGGAAAGGTCCAGGCTCCATCATGATCTTGCCCATCTGCTTGAATTACAGTCACGTCGTACCGGTGAAGAAAATATATTCAGTATAGCGGCCCATTTTATTGAAGCGGGTAATGACGAAAAAATTATTCAATACGGTTATGCCGCGGGAATCCGGGCACAGTTGAATTTTGACCACAGTGACGCGATACGCTACTTTGAAACAGTGCTCTCAATCACTAAAAAACATGAAGACGAAAAAAAGTTCCCCGGCGTGAAAGAGATTATCATCGATTGCCTTCTTTATCTTGGAGAATCGTACCAGGTAATCGGGCATAACAGAAAGGCAACGGAAATTCTGGCTGAACTCACCTTGTATGAAATGTCCTCTGAAAAAAAAATCCGGTTGTTCTATCTGCTTTCAAAATCATTTTTCAATGAAGGCGATTTTATCTTTGCGGAAAAATACGCGATCAGAGGGCTGCAGCTTCTCGGGGGGGATGTTCCTGACGCCGGGCACCCCGACGCGATGCGCATTTTAAAGCGAATAAAAACGCTTTTCATGAAATCACATCGTGAAAGAATCCCTCTTAGTCCTGAAGATGGCCGGTATCCCGGGGCAATCTGGTTTTACCTGATACTGTACAATATTTATTCATTTCAGGATTCCAGGCGCTGCGGCCATATCATGCGTTCCATTGTTGCCGCGGCCCGCTCACGGAACAGCGGCCCCCGTGAAACCGCACTTGCGCTTTCAGTCATCGGTTCCCGAAAGATTCATGCGATGAATTACCGGGGCATGCGTTCCTGCGAGAAAAAATCAACCCGGCTGACTAAAACGGTTCCTGATAAATGGGCGGTCGCGTCCATAACCACAACAATAGGCCGCTGTGATCTTTTTTCAGGTCGCTACGAGCGGGCCAGAGAATTTTTACATCAGGGAGCAAAACTTTTTAAAAAATTTGAAGACGCGCGTGAACTCATGCTTGCCAACTTTTATCTTTCGCTCGCCAGCTACCACTCATCAGACTATGCCGCGGCCCGGGATTATTTCGAGAAATCCCGGAGAAAAGTATCCACGATCTTTGACGATGTCTTTATCCATGCATGGGGCTATCCCGCGTACCGGGACATGGAGACCGGTGATTTTGGAAAAGCGGAAGAGACCCTGGTGCGGTATCTTGCCCTCCTCAGGGGGATGAAGTTCTGGCATTTATATTTCTACAACCTGCTGTTGATCGCCAACCTGAACACCGAAAAAGGCGACTACCGCAGGGCGAGGAGTTTTTTTCATAAAGCGGCAGAACTCCTTGAAGAGCATGACATTCCCCTCTTCTTCAGGTCGCCGCTCTGTCTCTTCAGGGCCCGGTTCCTTATAGCAACATATAACAGTTGCGAGACGGAACAAGGCATAAGAGAAAAAAAATCACTGCTCAAAAAAATCAGAAAAGAATGCTCGAGGGCTCTCTCCTGTTGCAGTATTGAAAACCGCGGAGCCGCTCTTCGCTTGATGGCCCGGTATCAGGTACTTAAAAACCGGAACAAAAAGGCGGCTTCCCTTTTTGAAAAGAGCGCACGCCATGACCGGTCACTGAACAGAAACTACGAACTCGCGCGGACACTGTATGAATACGCCCTTTTTCTGAAAAAAAACGGAGACAGTGAAAAAGCATACCGAAACTTTCTTGAATCATATCATTTATTTTCCGGCTCCGGCGCTCTTTCCTGGGCGAAAAAAATATCGTCCATAATCAGTTCTGATGAACAAAAAAACCGGACTTGCCGGCAACAGTTGTACAATGCCAGAATATCGCATGTCACCGAACTTACAACGCGGCTTGGCGCCATACATGACGAAGAAGAGCTCTTCAACGCGATTCTGTATAACGCGATGGAGGTCACGGGAGCGCGTCAGGGAAACCTTTTTTTCTTCGATGACAGAACTGACAGGCTTGAATGCGTGGCTTCAGCGGCCATTGACGAAAGTATAAACGCTGATTATTCGATGAATATCGTGAACACGGTATTTGAAACAGGAAACTCACTGCTCACCGCAAACGCTGAAACAGACAAAGACCTTATGGATTTCCAGAGCGTATCACAGCAGAATCTCAAATCAATACTCTGTGTTCCCATGCAGCATAATGAAATCACTAACGGCGTGTGCTGGCTTGACAATCCTCTCGCTACCGGCGTATTCGGCGACGAGGAAAAAAATGTCGTCGAGTTCCTTCTTTCGCAATCCGTGTTTATCGTTGAAAACCTTTTCCTTCATAAGAGGCTCAATGAATTTGAAACGCAGAAAGCTACTGTCGGGCCGGTTCCTTCGCCGTCACTGGACAATCTTCTTGAAACCACCATGCAGTACATTGAAGAGCATTACGCTGAAGAAGTTACCAGGGCCGATATTGCTGATGACCTTGGCATCAACCCTGATTACCTGGGGAAACATTTCAAATCGTCAACAGGTAAAACCATCAAAGATCACCTCAACTCGGTACGGATTAAAAAAGCGGTATCAATGCTTGATGCGGATGACATGAAGATCATCGACATCGCGTTTGCGGTGGGATTTGAAAGCCTGCGCACCTTCAACAGGGTATTTTACCGGATAATGGGCTGTTCTCCGGGAGAATACCGCGAGAAACAGGCATCCTGAATCAATCCTGCGCTGACCGTCACATGCCATATACAGAGCTTCGGCATTCATTTTCGGGGAAACCAGGGAATAAAGGAACTGGTGCGCCTGACATATTCCCGGTATTCCCGGTTGTCGCCGAAAATGGTTTTTTCCATCAGGGTCACGCCTGATACCCTGAGAAGGGTCCAGGTTATCAGCAGCGGGCTTATAACAGTCCAGAAACCCAGTGGGGTCGAAAGGACGATCACGAAAATTCCCCACCAGATGGTTGACTCGCCGAAATAATTGGGATGACGGGAATACCGCCACAGGCCGCGGTTCATGATCCTGCCCCGATTCGCCGGATCAGCGATAAACCGGGCAAGCTGGTAATCCGCCACTGATTCAATGATGAATCCGGCACTCCATATCAACAGGCCAGCTATATCGAGTGCGGTGAGGCCCCGCGGCTCCGGCACCGCTATTCCGTACTGAAGCCCAAGGGCAATGACCCACAGAAACAGGGCCTGGACAATAAAGACCTTGAACAGGCTGATGATCCAGAACATCTCGCCGTGCTTTGCCCTCATGGCGCCATATCTGGGGTCTTCTCCCTTGCCGCGGCCCCTCCATGAAATATGCGCGAAAAGGCGCAGGCCCCAGAGGGTTGCCAGGACCGCCATGATGACCTGTCGCGGTTCGCCTGCCTGGACCCGAAAAAAGGTGAGCCAGGCAACAAGCACGAACCCCAGGCCCCAGAGCCGGTCCGCAAGGGCCGCGTTTTTTCGCGCCAGGCTCAGCAGCCATCCCCCGAACATAAAGGCGAGGAGCACCGCAAGGTTAACCAGAAACAAAGGGGCAAGGGTCTGTATATTTTCCATATCGTCCTCCTGAATTGCCTGAACATGGCTTGACTGAAAAGCGGTTGTGGCATAGCATACTGCTATCACTATCCGGAAAGGAGACCTTCATGGACATACTATTCAGTGTCAAATTCATTAAAGTCGCCCTGCTTTCGACGATCATCTTTATCGTTCTCGACATCACCTGGCTTTCACAGGTGGCGCGAAAACTGTATCTCAAAAATCTCGGCTATCTCGCCGTTATACGAAACAACAGGGTCAAGTTCAGGCTCGGCATCGGCCTGGCTGCCCAGGCGGTCATCGCCCTGGGCCTTGCGGTCATGGTTACGGTCTCGCTCCAGGTCAACGGGTCACTCGCCTCATCGGTCATATCAGGCGGGTTCTGCGGCTTTGTGCTTTACGCCACCTATGACCTGACGAACCTCTCCTTTGTCAAAGACTGGCCGGTGCCCATAACAATCATAGACATCGCCTGGGGGACGGCCCAGGGGGCGATGGCCGGCCTTTACGTGTATCACCTGCTGCGCCTTTTCTGAGAAGAGGCGCAGGAAACAAGGCCCGGATCAAGGGGCAGCGAGCTGTTGTACTGCCGGGAAAACACGATGACCGCGTCATAGATGACCCTGTTTTTGAAAAGCGCCTCGCAAACCATTAAATAGTAGAGCCATTTCCTCTGAAACACTTCGTCGTATCCCATTTCCATGAGCCTGTCCCTCGAGTTCTCGAAGTTTATACGCCATTCAAAAAGGGTGCGGGCATAGTGAGGCCCTATGTCCTCAAGTCCGTGCACGTGAAAAGTTGAATGCCTTTCCATTGCGCGGACAATGACCTCAAGTGACGGGAGCATGCCGCCCGGAAAAATGTGCTTGCGCATCCAGTCATGGCTGTTTCTGTACTCTTTGAGGCGATGGTCCGGAAGCATGATGATCTGATGGGCCATGATCCCGCGCGGCTTGAGCAGTTCCTCGCAGCGCTTAAAAAAAGCGCCGAAATTTTCAAGGCCAATCGCCTCGAGCATTTCAATCGAAACGATCCTGTCAAAGCTCCCGGTCACATGACGGTAGTCCTGAAAGAGCACGGTTATGTGCTTCTGCAGCTTCATCCTTTTCACCAGGTCTGAAACGAATTCATACTGCCTCCGTGAAATGGTTATCGTTGTCACGTGGCAGCCTGTTTGCCGCACCGCTTCAACGGCGAAACCTCCCCAGCCGGAGCCTATTTCGAGCACCCTATGCCCGGGGCCGATGCAGGCCCTTTCTATGACGCGTTTTACCTTGTTCTTCTGGGCCTGTTCCAGCGTGTCAGAGGGCCTGTTGTAAATGGCGCATGAATAGAGCATGTTTTTATCAAGAAAAGCCTGAAAAAAATCATTGCCCAGGTCATAATGGGCGCTGATGTTTTTTCTGCTGCCGCGAAGAGTGTTGCGCGGCAGGGGATGCCGGGCCTTTTTCACCGCCCGGGATATTTTTCTGAGCAGGCCCTTCCTCTCGTCATAATGCTGTATGTTTGCCAGAATAAGGTCAAGCAGCGCCGGCACGTTCTTTGACTGCCACAGCCCGTGCATAAAGGCCTCTCCGAAACCGATGTCGCCGTGAGAAAAGACTCTCCAGAAAAAATCATTGTCCCTGATGGCGATTTCCGCAGCCGGCCCAGGTTTCCCGCCGCCCATCTTCCTGACTGAGCCGTCCGGGAACGTAACGTTCAGGCTGCCCTCGATAAAATGCCGTAAAAAAAAGTCTATCACTCCCCGGGCCAGGCGCTGTCTCAGTTTCGGCCGTCTGAGGGATATGGTCATGGCGCCTGAGGGAACGGGTTTTTTATAGTACCGCAGCTTTCTGACAAAAAAAAGCGTAAAGGCCTCACGGTAAATCCTCGACACAGTCTTAAGCGCTGACAGGGGAAATGCAACAATGGTTTTTCTGAGATTGGCAGCAGAGAATTCCCGCGCGGTCCCGGTGAGAAGAGCGGTCATGATTTTTTCGCCGTCCCTTATAAGGGTAATCTCTATGGCCGCCTTCTCTGCAAGGGGCGAAAACTTCAGCTCATATCCGCCGCGAAGGTCATTAAAGGGCGACACATGAAACTCCTTGTCCTGCCGGTAAATGATCGATCTGCCATGCATCTTCTTTTTATCGAGTATGTAAAAATGGCGTTCGCCGAAGGTATTGTTCACTTCAGCGACAACGCACAGAACGTCGCCCGCTGCGCTGTAGCAGTAAAAAAAACTGACCGGGTTAAAGGCGTATCCCAGGTAGCGCGCTGACGTGACCAGCTCCACGCGGGCGATATCGCCGGCGTACCGGCGCCCGCTGAGCAGTTCAAGCAGGCGCTGCTTTATGGAACCCTGCCCTTTCAGATAATCGCGGTCCCTTACCGAAACGATATTGATGCCGTTATAGCTGAAAGCCCCGATGGATTCACCCAGCACGGAAAGTTCGTCAAGGTCAAGGGCGTAAAAATATACCGGATAGCGCAGCATGTGCTCTGCAGGCGCGTAGCGCCGGTGCATCACCTGTCCCGTGTATATGCGCGATCTCACAGGTCCATCCCGAAAAGCCTTGCGACTTCGACCCCTGACCGTGCCGCGTCTTCATGAAAACCGTAGCCGAAATAGCTGCCGCAGAAATAGGTGTTGCGCGCGCCGTTCAGGCCGGGCAGCGACTCCTGGGTGGCCGCCGAGTCAAAGGTGTACTGAGGATGAGTGTATTCCATGCTGGCGACAATGTCCTTCTTATCTATGGGCCGCGCCCTGTTAAGCGACACAAAGTACTGGTATTCAGTGTCAAGGCCCTGGAGATGGTTCATGTGATAGGTCAGCGAAAGGGGGCCTTTCCCGGTTCCCGCGTTCTCCCTGGTGAAGTTCCACGAGGCCCAGGCCCGCCTGAGCGGCGGCATGACGCTTTCGTCAGTGTGGAGCACGGTCTGGTTGCGCTCATAGCTCCATGGCCCGAGAAGCTTTTTTTCTTCGCGTGACGGGTCCGCCAGGAGCTTCAGCGCCTCGTCCGCGTGGGTGGCGATGACAACACAGTCGAAAGATTTCTTTTTCCCCCCGGCAAAGGAAACAGTGGCCCCGGCTTGTGTTCTGGTCACGCTTTTAACGGGGCAGGACGTTATGACATCCCCCCTGAAGCTTTCAAGAATGCGGCGCACATAAACATTGCTGCCCCCCACAACAGTGCGCCACTGCGGCCTGTTTCTGAAACCCATGAGCCCGTGATTGTAAAGAAACCGGACAAAGGTCGACGCCGGGAAGTCCATCATCACGTCAAAACGGGTCGACCACACCGCTGCGCCCATGGGGATGATGTGGTGATCTATGAACACATCACTGTAGTTTCTTGATTTCAGGTATTCCCGCAGGGTCTGAACAGAGAGCCTGTGCTCAAGAAGGTCAGCGGTCGCCTCACGGTGGAACCGCAAGAGGTCAAAAAGCATGCGGTAATGAGCCGGGCTCGTCAGGTTCGACCGGTCAGCGAAAAAGCCGTTGAATCCCCTGCTTGAATACTGCAGGCCGCTGCGCTCGCAGTAATAGCCGAATGACATGTCGCTGTCCCTGAGCTGCACGCCCAGCAGGTCAAAGAGCCTTGTCAGCAGGGGATAAGTGCGGTGGTTCATGACAATAAAGCCGGTGTCAACGGGAACGTCCCGGTCAGGGCCGCGGTTCACGGCAATGGTGTGCGTGTGGCCGCCGATATAATCGTTCTTTTCAAGAATGGTAACCCGGTGCTCGCGATCAAGAATATATGCGGCGGTAAGGCCGGCAACTCCTGAGCCGATAACGCCTATTGTCAGCTGCTTCTTTTTCATCGTGATGCGCCCCTTATCACTTTATGAAAAAATTATATCCGAACACGATGATCATGTAAAGATTATATTCCGCCAGTTGAGAGAAGAAGTCACCGGCTCTATCGAAAATCCGGGTATCTTGAAAAACTCAATCGCGCTCAAAGGCCCCCATGCTCCACGGAACGGTACGCGTATTGCCGTCACGGTCCTGGGTGAATCGCGATGACAGGGTTTTGCCTCCCTGTGAAACGGAAATCGGGGATGACGAAGTGAGCCTTTTATTAGAATCAAAATTGGGATTGTCACTTACATTGTTCTCTCCCGCAGGCGTGCTCACTGCACTTCCGCATCCGGAAACACCGAAGTTGCCGCTGCAGATGACCGTATAGTCATTATAACCGGTCTGAACATCGACATAGAGATAGCGAAAGGTCCCCCCGCTGGCAAGGTACACGTCGTTGTTCTCCACTGAAGACGGATCGGCCTCGCTTTCAGTAGCCGACTCTCTGATGCCATATCTTGCTGTTCCGGAAGTTACCCTGATAATATTGTTAACAATATCAGGGCCTGATGTCGTGACCTCGATACCGCATGATGAGGTTGTTCCATTGCCCGCCTCAACCGTATTGTTCGCGATAAAGGGGGTTCCCGAATCAAGCGCGGAGCCGAAATAAATGCCATACGACGAGGCAGGGGAACCGCCCTGCCCGCTGATCACGTTGTTGTACAGCGAAGGGCTTGCTCCGGTAATCATGACGCCGAAGGATGCGCCGTCAGAAGTGCCGCCATTGACCGTGTTCGCCCTGATCAGATCGTTTGAATAATACAGGTCAATGCCGTATGATCCGGTGCTGCCGCTCCCGCCACTGATGATATTCTCATACACCGTCGCGTTTGCCTCATCGCAGGCGATCCCATAGGTGTACACTCCCCCGCCGCCGCCATTGACCGTATTGTCTGATATTACCGCCGATGAATCGCTTATATATATGCCATATGATTTCGATGATCCGCTGCCTCCATTAATGGTGTTATTGATTATTGTGGGAGAACCTCCGAGGCATGCTATTCCGGAGGAATAATCCCCGCCGCCGCCATTGATGGTCAGGCCGTCAATAACTGTTTCAGAAGTTATACCGCCACCGGCATGAAACACACGATTGGGTTTTGCGAAATAACCCGTTTCACCTGTTGAATCATCAGTTACCACGGTCTCATAAACAGCACTGTCTCTATCTTCATCCCAGTCTGAAGAAGCATACCCTCCATATACTGATATTCCCTGCCTTAATACAATGCCAGCCCTGCTCTGCGCAAAAGCACTGACTGATCCATCAATATGGTATTCACCTTCAGCGACATGCACTTCACCGGCGGAGAAGACTCGCGCTGCGCAGTTGATCCCCTCCTGAATGGTTTTTTTGGGAGATGCTTTCGTGCCGGGATTTAATTCATCATCACCGCTTTCTATACTGACATAAACAACAGTATCTTCACCGGTGCATACTGTTGAATCACTGCCCCCTCCGCCAGAATCACACACAGAAATAGACAATACACAAAGACATAACCCGATAAAAAAAAGAAAAACAGCGTTCTTCATAATTCTCAATCCTTCCCTGCAATGATAATAATATTGCGCTTGCGCGAAAAAATAATACTGAAAGTCAGATAATCTTTTTGAATTCTGATTAATAGTATAATCTGTTTGAATTAAGGTTTTAAAGAATAACTGGCAACTGCATGCAAATTACAGGGCATGACGGCATATCAGCTATTTAATTCAAATAATAATATTATATTGGAGTTTTTTGTCAACGATTTTGAATTACTGTTTAAGTATAAAATTGTTGTTATTTAATTAAAATACTATTTCATGCATGGATTCTGCGTATATTCCCGGCTTCTTTTCAGCTTCAGGCACAGAAGGCCGATCATCCCCCTTATTATTATGAGAGATGTCGAATAGGTCACCCCGAAGGCGAGTATATTGGCTTCTGTGCCAAAACCTTTAAAAAACAAAACCATCGCGGCCTGTGAAGTTCCCAGGCCAAAAGGCGTAACGGGAAGGCTCATGATCAGCATTATGATCGGAACATAAATAGCAAGATGCAACAGCGGCATTTCCATGTTAAAGGCGCGAACTCCCATATAGAAAAGCGCGATAAATAATGAATAGTAAATCATCCGCCCCAGTGTTATAAGAATATAACTTTTCCAGGATGCCTCATGGAACACTTTAACCAGCTGGAGCTCCTTGAATTTTTTTATTTTACCCGTATCCGGAAGGAGTTTGAGCACCAGTATCCAGACAATAAATACAGCCAGCAAAATCACGCACATAACAAATATATTATCAAGCAGTGTTGATGAATACGGCGCGATTAGAACCCCGATACCGGATAACATCAAAAGAGAATTCCTTGATGACATGTTATAAATCATCATAAGTCCCGTACTTCTGATAAATGATATATTTTTATCCCGGTGGAGATAATACACGATTGCCCCGATGCCAGCCACGTAGTTTACCATCATCAAGATGTATGAAAGGCCTTTTATTATCAGGGCTTCAATGTATGAGACAGGGTGCCTGAAATGAAAGAGTATTGAATGAAGGTTCTGCGCATCGACAAGAAAGCCGGCAACGCTGAAAACAGCAAGCCAGAAAATATAATACCCGATATCGGCTTGTAACAGTGAGTAATAAAACTGGCCTCGGTCAATTCGGCAGAAAAGATATACAAAAACACCAATAACGATCAGCCAGGGGAGAACATGTTTAAAAAAATATTTTTTGTCGTTCCCGTTTCTTTTTGCGCCCGGAGCAGAAAAATATTCAAGAAGATAAAATTTACTTTTTATCCGGTTCAATCAATTCTCCAATGTAAAACAAAAGGAAGAAAAACGTTACCTGGTTCTTTTTTGATGCCTTCTCAATAAAATGTGAGGATGAAGGAATATATCCATATATTTCTGAAGATATATTTTACATTGTCAACTCAATTAAAATGCTCGAACTTCTCTTTGATCAATTTTTTATTTAAGCCGAAATCTTCAAGGGTACAGTTATGGGTTTTATTGCTGCTCCACGCTTTTCCTGTCAGCCATTCAGGTATCCTTTTATCCATCCCTGGATTATAATCATAACCAAAATAGTCATAAATTCCCCTAACGGCCCTGACCGGATCTTTAACAAAAACTTCATACTGAAGATCATAAAAATGTTGGGGATGATGCAATGAACGCACGTTATGAGAACTTTCGATCCAACGGTTAAACCTTTCCGTATATTCTCTGCCGATTTCCTGCAAATCGACTTTATCACTGTGCACCGAGCGTCCTATCGCGATCAGATTGCAAAAAGAGGGCATAACATCAAGCGGGTCCCTGTTGATAAAAACTATATTCGCATCGGGGAATACCTCAAGAAGCGCATCGAGATTTCCCAGGTGGTCGGGAGATTTTAAAACCCACGGCCCTGGTGAATAATGCCACTGGAGTAGTTGAAGGATTTTTTTATAATAGCGGTAAACGGGAACCATGTCCTGCACGGTGACCCATTTAACATGCGAGGGGATATTAAACAGCACCTCAAAACTCAGAGACCAGGAAAATGTATGGGCAAGCAGCAGATGGCATTCTTCAGGCCCTTCAGCGCTCATCGGGTGAACCCTTGATGCCTGGGGAACAAAGGTTTCTATCAGCTTAATTTCATTTTTATGGAGCCTGATTCTCGGGTCGGTTCCCTTTTTTGCATATTTTGGATGCAGGGACGGATAAATCGATTCCCAGCCTTTCAGATAACGCATTGAACCGTCAAGGGACAGGAGGTTATGGAGCAATGTTGTTCCGGACCGCGGCAAACTCGCGATAACAAGAGGTTTTAGGATTTTCTCTTCAGCAATTTCCCTGTTAAGGTTAAATTCATTTTGGATGCAGAGCCGGTTTTTCAGCAGTTCAACCATTTTAATTCTGCATAGATACTTGCCAAGCAAATTTAAGTTAGCCTCTTCCCTGCATGAGTGAAGCAAACTGTGCAAAGCAGGATAAAAATTCTCTTCTCCCCAGTCAGACAGTCCCGTGCTTTTTAATGCGGCATTAATTAATGAAGATTCAGAGAGGTCAATGAATGACCTTCCCCTCTTCACAATGCACCGGTCAAAAAAACTCAACGGGGCAAATATCACGGGAGGTGTAAAATAACCGATATTTCTTTCTATTTTCATTCACGAATAAATATTTCAATAATTCATATAACGATTATTTTATTCAACAGAACCTAAACATTGTGCCGCTTGATACGTCTGAAATGGAACCTTAGGCATCAAACAAGCGATAATTAAATGCCACATGCGTGCTTTCTGCTTATTAACTGGTAAACCATGTGATACTATCAATGGTTCCAAAAAAACCACTGATACGTCTTTCAAACCTGGTTCTATCCGTATGAAATAGTTTATAAAATTGAGGCCTGCCCAGAGTATGAGCACTGACTATCAACGTCGCGTTAAGGAGAACAAAAAAATAATTCCAAAAGCAGATTTCAGGCCGATTTTACTTGAAATTTATTGCGGATAATATTGAATGTGATATAGTATAGATGCCCATCCATTACTTGCATTTCGATAGATATTTTCCAGAACCTGTTGTTTCTCTTTTATTAAATTTATTATAATTTTATCATGAAAAATTTAATTATTAATACGACCCGGCAATTTAAAATTGAATTACTTCTTACAGCGTTGTTTGCTCTCGCTCTTTTTTTGTTATTTGAATATGTAAATGCTTTTGAATATCTCTATCAATTCTCACGCAGCCATGAAGCATGGCAGCTCGATGAGATATTTTCAGTTCTGATTTTCTTTGTACTCGCCTCAGTTATTATAATCCACCGCCGGATGCGAGAGCTCCTGAAAATGAATAAAACCATAGAAAACCTTCTGAACGAAAAAGAACTCATCCTCAGCGAAGTGCATCACCGTATTAAAAACAACATGAATGTCATTAAAAGCATTCTCTCATTGCAATCTCAATCTCTTGGCGATCCCCGGGCGGATATTGCATTTCAGGATGCGATCACACGAATTGAGAGCATGTCCGTGTTGTATGACAAACTCTATAGGAAAGGCGAGTATAAGGTTATTTCAACCAGAGAATACCTTACATCACTGATTGATGAGATTTATAACGTAAATGTGCATCACAAACCAGTTACAATTGAAAAACAGATTGATGATTTTTCAATTAGCATCGATCTCCTGTTCCCGGTTGGAATAATCATCAATGAACTTCTCACCAACGCGTTTAAACACGCGTTTATAGACAGAACTAACGGAACAATACACATTTGCGTCACCCGGAAAGCCGGCATTGTCATAATTATTTTCAGTGATAACGGTATTGGGATGCCGGATGCTGCAAGCGGCACATTGCAGAAAGGTCTCGGAATCACTCTTATAGAATTGCTGACGCAGCAAATTGACGGCAGCTATACAATTGAACGAAACAACGGAACCAGCTTTACGTTTACCTTTGATTTATTTAAAAGCGCCTGAATGATAAGTCATGCGTTTTGCCGTAACCACCCTGAATATTCACCTATATGAAACCTTCCGCAATTAACATATAAATTTTATCAACCCTTAAAAGTGTATTTTCCGGTTTCATTACTTTGCTTAAAAATTACTCATGATAATTTACAAAAACACAAATTGTTTTATTGACAATACAACCATACATTTCAAAATATCCAGCAATATAAAAATTTATGCATTAATACCGGCTTTATCAATCTGTTATCAATACCGGTATCGCGCACAAATTGGAGGTTAGTGATGAGCGCGTTTAAGCCATATGATCAAACAACAATCCCCGGTATATTCAAAAACCAGGTGGAAAAATTACACGCAACAATTTTTGTGAAAATCCGCGATGGTGAAAAATGGAGAGATTATTCCTACGATGAAACCAATGAACTGGTTAACGCCCTTGGCTCATATTTCCTTAAAAAAGGCATCGAACCAAATGATAAGATCGCAATATATTCAAACAACAGGCCTGAATGGGTAATATCGGATATTGCCACTCTTTCAACAGGGGCCGCTGACGTTACCATATACCCGACGAACTCCGGGCCTGAAGCAATGTACATTCTTAATGATTCCGGTTCTGCCATATGCATGTGCGCCGGCAAATTCCAGGTCGATAATCTGCTTGGAGTAAAAGACAAGCTGAAAAGCCTGAAAGAAATAGTTGTGTTCGACGACCTGGACTACAATGATCCTCTGGTCACCAAATTTTCACACGCGATTGCAGAAGGCAAAAAAAATCTTAACCTGAATGAAATCGACAGGCGCATCAGAAACATCGACCTCGAAGAAACCGCGACGCTTATCTACACGTCCGGCACGACAGGAGATCCCAAGGGAGTAATGCTCACGCACAACAATCTCGTTTCGAATGTGAAACAGTTTTTCGAACACCATCCCTTCCCTGATGATATTGACGTGGCCCTTGCCGTTTCACTGCTTCCGCTCTCGCATTCCCTTGAGCGGACGATCGGCTACAACTCAATCATGTACTACGGCGGAACTATCGCCTACACCAGGGGAGCGGAAACCCTGCTGCAGGACCTGATAGACTTGCGGCCAACCGCAGTAGTATACGTGCCGCGGGTTCTGGAAAAGCTTCACGAGGGCATTATGGCGAAATTGAGGGACGCGAGCTCAAGCCAGAAGGCCCTGTTCAACCTTGCGATGAAAGTCGGCAAAAAGTCCGTGCCCTATATCGTCACAAACCGGCCCATACCATTCCCCCTTGGCAATGCATACCGCTTCTTCGACAAACTGATTTTTTCTAAAATGCGGAAAGCCCTGGGCCTTGACCGCCTGGTCGTTATGGGCATCGGCGGCGCGCCGCTTGCGTATGAGATCAACGAATTTTTTCAGGCAATCGGCATCGAGGTGCACCTCGGGTATGGCCTGACGGAAACGACGCCGGTAACCCACCTGAACACCTTCAGGTACATCAAGCCGATTAAAATAGACAGTGCAGGGCCGCCATTCCCGCGGACAGAATGCAAAATCGCCGATGATGGAGAAATCCTGATCCGCGGGCCCCAGGTCATGAAAGGCTATTACAACAGGCCTGAAGACACAAAAGAAGTACTGACGGATGACGGCTGGTTCCATACCGGAGATATCGGGACCATCGACGAGGAAGGGTACCTGCGCATAACCGACCGCAAGAAAGACATCATCATCACCGCAGGCGGGAAAAATGTCGCGCCGCAGGTAATCGAAGGGATGTTTATAGCGAACCCGTTCATTGAACAGCTCGCCATAATCGGGGACCAGAAAAAATATCTTGTCGCCCTGATCGTCCCAAACTTTCCCGAAGTCGCGAAGTGGGCAAAATCGAAAAATATAACCGAAAGTGACCCGGCAAAGCTGATCAAAAACCCCGAGGTGTTAAAAAAATATACTGAGATAGTGGATGAATTGAACAAACCGCTCGGCCGCGTTGAGCAGATCAAAAAGTTCACGCTCATCGACCGTGCGTTCAGCCAGGAGACAGGAGAGTTGACCCCGACACTGAAAGTGAAGAGGAAAGTTGTCCTTGCCCATTTCAATGACGCCATTGAAGAAATGTATCAAGAATAGGCCCTTCAGGGTGATATAAAAAGGTCATATAAAAGGGGTTGTCCCCAAAGTCGTCTCGATACTGGTTTCGTAACGCTCATTGAGTGATTTTGATGGTGAAAACATCAAAATCGTATCGAAATGAGCGGGAATACTGTATCCAGTTTACGAAATTCACTCGACAAGCGTTTTTTGGGACAGCCCCTTTTTATTACAAGTGTATAAAGGCGATCAGGCTCTCATTAAATTTTTTCATCACCGGAAGTTATAAAAGCATATTCTCTTCACAAACAACGATGACTCCCCTGGCGGTCAATTTATTGACTACGAAATAATCACTAACGGGATTGCCGATGAGATTAACATATTCGAGCTTATCAAGTTCTTCCAGAACGTCAATATTCGTTATATTATTAAAACTGATATCCAGCGTTTTTAATTTTTTTAACTCCCTGAGAACTTCGATATCTTCAATCATGTTGTTTGACAGATAAATCGATGTCAGATTGATGAGGGATGATAATTTGCCGATTTTCTCGATATGGTTGCCGGAGAGATTCAATTCGTTCACGTATGTGCAATGCTCTATCCCCTTGAGGTCATGAATTTCATAATCTGAAAGGTCAAGCTCCCCGTCAAGTTTCCTCAGATCGGATTCGGTTAACGTACAGTCAAGCCCCCCGAAATAATACCGGTTCACCGCTTCAAGGAAACCATACTCCTCTTCGGTAAAATCAAGACCCGATTCGCCGAAATTGTCCTCCTCAAGGGGGCTCTTCTCCCGGTATCCGAAATCATCCTTATTAAAGACATACTCCTCTTTCAATACAGCCGTATAGCCTGATCCGGCATCAACACTATCAATGGAAAAAAAATAACCGTTATAAAACTCACCGAGTCCCTCCGAATCATCCCCCCGGTATAGCGCTTCAGTCTGATTCATGATGGAAACGAATTTATCAGGATGAAATTTTGTGATCAGCAGTGAAAATAATTTATTGTTCTTTATTTCACGCTGTATTTTTAAAATTGGAATGAATCTTCTGAGGTAACGAAAATTTCTATTCTTGTAAGCGTTAATTATATCTGCCGTGATCCTTTTCAAATGCTCCATTGTCAATTTCTGCTTTATATCCGAATAGACCTGTTCAATATCACGTGCCATAAAAGTTTTACACTTCCCCTCACTGTATTTTAAAAAATGCTAACCGCGCCGATCCTCCGCGGTCAATTGAAATTTATACCGCGCATATCACCGGATGGGTAGCAGTATAATTTTAAGGGTAACGTAGTTCTCTCATTCCGGTTTTGCATCTTCCGAGTATGCAAATACCGGAATCTCATGCGATAAATTCATGAATATTATCCATGAGATCCCGGTATTACCTTCGGTAAACCGGGATGACAACAAAAGGTGTCATGAAACGGTTGCCCCGAAAAATAATTTGCTCCCGCCGGATGTTAATATGGCCCGGTGAGACATTCTTGACAAAACATATATTCTGTGCAAAGTGGCACATGATAATTTTTCAACTTTTCCCGCACAGACAGGGATTACAATGTTCAAGAGTTCCATAAAAATTATAACTTTAGTTTCCATTCTGCTGGTCATCCCCGCTTATATTAATGCCGACCCGATTATAATCGACGAAACTCTGCAAAAAAAAAGCATTGGTTTAAACCTGGAATATATTGAGGATATCGGCAAAGCCATAACCTTTGATGAAATACGGTCAGATAAAACCGGCCCGACCTGGATCAAATCAACGAAAAAAAATCTCGGTTTCGGTTTCACGAAAAACGCATACTGGGTTCGCTTCTCCCTGAAAAACACCACACCGGATGAAATAAAATTTTATCTGGAACAGTCCTATCCCCCAACGGATCACATCTTTCTCTATGCCCCTGATGAAAAGGGAAATTACAGAGCAATTAAATCTGGAGACCATTATCCCTTTAAACAACGGCCTGTAAAATACAGGACCTTCGTGTTCCCTTTAACCATGAAACCACACGGTTCTGCAACATACTATATGCGATTTGAATCCAGCGGTTCGATAAATATTGAATTATCGATCATGACCTATGATTCATTTCATGATATTAAAGACGAAGAAGCCGTTTTCCTGTGGATATTTTACGGTATTTTTCTGGTCATGTTCGTCAACTATCTGGTGATCTTTCTTGCGACCAGGGACTGGAGTTACTTTTTTTATGTTCTGTATGTCGGCAGTTTCGCATTATTTATCATGTCGATGAAAGGAATGGCAATGCAATATTTGTGGCCGAACAACATATGGCTCGGCAACTATGCGATCCCCATAAGCATGATAATGATCATCGTCTCAATAATCCAGTTTGCGCTTTTCTTTGTCGGGGTGAAAAAAATCTCACCTGTTCTGTTCCGGCTGCTCAATGCCACAACTATCGCAGTGATGGTCTCGTTTGCCTTTGCGCTGATTTTCAGTGGCTATAATTTCACGATAAACTTTACGAACATATTGACCGGAATAGCGACATCGCTCGGCCTGCTTATAGTTTTTTACGTGACAATAGCCAAAAAATCACGCCAGGCCCTTTTCTTCATGGTTTCGTTTCTTGTCTTCCTTATCGGGGTGATCCTGATGGTACTCCAGCTCAGGGGGACTATCCCCTCTAACGCATTAACGGCAAACGGCATCCTGCTCGGCGCGGTGTTCCAGGCGATAGCGCTGTCCATCGGTCTTGCCGACAAGATAAACGCGATGCGCAGGGAAGTTCAAATACTCAACACCGACCTTGAAAAAAAGATCACTGAGCGGACGGAAGAGCTGCGGGCCGCGATGGAAGAGATGGAGTCAATGAACGATACGCTGGCCGAAACGAACAGGGAACTCGAACAGGCGCAGCACATCGCCAGGATTGACATGGGAATGGCCGCCAATGTCCAGTCATCACTCTTTCCAAAAGAGCCGCCTGAAGTTGACGGATGGGACATCGCCTATGCCTTCATCCCCATATCGGGTGTATCAGGCGACCTCTACGACTTCTACACCCATGACAAGGTACTCGACGGGATCGCTCTTTTCGATGTTTCAGGCCACGGCATTGCATCAGGCCTTATCACCATGATAGCACGGTCGGTTTTTCACCGGAATTTCAACAAGGGAAAAGAAAACCCGCTCCACGAAGTCATAGAGAAAATAAACAGAGACCTTATCAATGAAATGGGCCAGGCTGATAATTATCTTACCGGAATTCTCGTAAGGTTCAACAGCGATACGGTCGAGTACGTCAACGCGGGCCATTCAGACCTTCTTTACCGTGATGCGGCAACCGGCAGCGTCAGGCCTGTCTGTCGTGACGGCCAAGACATGAGGGGGATGTTTCTCGGCGTTGCCGCAGTCAACGAGCCGTACGAATCGCTGAAATTCACAATCGCAGACAATGATGTTCTGCTTCTGTATACCGACTGCCTGTATGAAAGCAAAAACTCCGATGGAATCGAATTCGGCCTTGAGAATCTGAGCGCATCACTGAAAAACGCCCGGGGCGTTTCCGCTACCGATATACGCAATGAAATACTCAACGACTTTTACGGCTTTATGGGGGATGCTTTCCCCAGTGACGACCTGACGTTTATTGTAGTAAAAAGAAAAATCTGAATAATTTTATGGCAGGGGCAGATCGTTGATATGAAGACCGGAAAACTTCATTATAAACTCTGACCCATCCTCTCTTGAATAATCAAAAGAACCGTTTAATTGTTCTATAAGGGATCTTATCATAAGCATCCCGAGCTTGCTGTCAGAAGTATCCTTTATGAAATTAAAGCCAGGTCCATCGTCTCTGTATATGACGATGATAGTATTTTCATTTTCTTTTGATACTTTAATTGCGATGCTTCCATTATTGCTGCCAGCGAATGCATGTTTTAACGAATTTGTCATCAATTCATTAATTATTAATCCTATTGTTATAATCGTTTTGTTATTGAGAAAAAAATTTCCGCCATTAATAGTAACGCTAATTGATTCAACTGAATCAGATTTAAACTTGACTATGTAATCAGCGATTTCATGTAAATATTTATTAACATTGATCATTGATTGAGATTTATTGTCATACGTTAAATTATTATATAACAGCAGGTATGTGTTTAATCTTCCGGACAGTTTCATTATAATATCATCTTGACTTGCCGAACCACTCATAGTAATAATCGACAGCAATGAGGCAATCTGGTTTTTCATACGGTGGTGGATATCACCAATGATAATTTCTTTTTCATTCAGGGTTCTTTCAATCATCACATTTTTTTTGCGTAATTGCCCTACCAGATATATAACAATCAGATACACCACAAACAGCATACTATTATTGACGATAATAAATAAATCAATTGATAATCTCTCGCAATATCCTATTGCAAAATTTATAATCACTGAAATCAAAGCGAAGATTGTCCCATATATACTGTTATAATAATATGTCGCAATAAAAATGGGAACAAGGTAAAAAGCGGTAATCTTGATGTTTGATGTTGTAATATAATCTATGGCCGCAATAATAAGCAATATCAGCGAGTTAATCAATAAAAGCTGAATTCTATTTTTCATATCCATAAGAACCAGCATCTCTATTTATAAATATGAAATAACATCAGCAGTGAATCAACTAAGAAAGATCAAACCAGTCAGGTTTCCCTGATACTTATAAAAATAATATCTATTCCATACTCAAAGTCCTGCGCAGGCTCGAGATATTTCCGCTCAGGCTTTCGGAAAGCTGCAGCAAGGTGTTGGACATGTCCTTGAGGTTAAGGTAAAAGTTTTCAATGCTCTGCAGCATCTCCTGAGAATCCCTGATATTGCGTGAAGTCTTCTCAGCAAGATCATCGACCGATTCAGAAAACGCAAGAGAGTCTTCAAGGTAACCGAGCAGTGCTTTGACGTCATTCTCCTGGCCGAGAACAAGCTCTTCAAGGTGAGCGAGAAACGACTGGTTTTTTTCAAGAAAGCCGATGATCTCCTCAAGCGCCTGGGAAGTCTCATGTATCTGGAATGATGCCTCGCCGATCCTGTTTACCGACAGCTTTATGATACCGCTGATCTCCTTGGCCGATGATATGCTTATATCGGCGAGCTTTGATATTTCATCCGCGACCACGGCAAAGCCCCTTCCCTGCTCTCCCGCCCGTGCTGATTCAATCGACGCATTCAACGAGAGAAGGTTCGTTTTGTCCGCGATTTCATTGATGGTATTAATGATCTCCTCTATCCTGGATGATTCCTCCTTTAAAAGCTCAACCACCTCAGTGGTTTTCCTAAGCTTCGCATGACACTGGTCAGAAAGGCCTCTGATCGTGCCGGCCTCATCAACGGCCGTTCTGCTTGTCTCCGCGGTCTTTACCAGCGCAGTACCGATATTCTGCGTAAGTTCCCGTCCCTGACTGTTTTTGTCAAGCTGGCCCGCAGTCTGCTTTTTAAGCTGACCGATAGCATCGATAATCTGGGATCCGGTCTCTTTGCTCTTTACAAAAATATCCGACTGGTCCCTGATGGTAGTGTCAACATTGGACGAGAAACCGCCAAGTATCTGGGATGCATCGGCAACCTGGGTTATGACGTTCTGCGCCTCGGAAATAATCATGCTGATTTTATTGCCTTCATCCTGAAGGCTTGATTTCTGCCGCTCAATCTGCAGTGATTTCTCCCAGCTTCTGAACCGGATCCGGTCGAGGATATAAATAAATGCAGTTGTGAAAAGCACCGTTGCCATGATGTCATTAAGCTTGTACTGGTCCCTGATGGTCTCAAAAGCCATCCCGCGCGAAAGGCCGATACCGAAAAACAGGGAGACCGAAATCGCGACCAGCGCCCAGAGCAGCTCCTTTCTCAGCGGAGCGACAACCGGGATGACCAGCACAAAAAGATACCCGCTTATGTAGACTGAATCGCCCGCAGTGAGCCCGGTTATCACACCAGTGGCACTTTCGAGATACAATCCCAGCAGTGCGAGAAGATACATGCTCCGCTTTCTGAAATAAGGAATGAAATTAAGAATAAAAACAAATGCCGAGATCACGGTCAATCCGATACGCAGATATACGATCAGCGGCTCGTTAGGATTCAACTTTTCATCTACCCAGATGTAATTGATCCATACAAACATGCAGATCAACGATGCGGGAAAAATGATCCTGCTGCACTGAAAATGGAGCTCCCCATTATAAGTGGGCGGATATCCCTCCCTTTCAGGAAAAAAATACTGTTTGATTCGTTGGAAATTCATGGGTCGCTCCGGAAAAAAACTACTTCATTATCTTTTTAACAATGTCCGCTACTGCCTTGAGATACTGTTCAAGGCCATATACGAAAATCGTGTTATGATTGGCTTCTGGTATCTTTAAAAAAATCTTGTCATCAGATCCTGAAGATCGGTACAGAGTCTCTCCCTGATTAAAGGGTATTATATGGTCTTTTTCAGCATGGATGACAAGAGTGGGGCCTTTATACATACTGATTTTTTCGGCGTTGCGGAATCCCTTTTCCTCGGTTATGCCATAAGCCCCGGCATCTATGCCGAGATAACCTAAAAGCGGAACGGTCATGGCGAACCCGCTTTCGATAATGAGCGCATCTATCTCTCCTCCATGATGCGCGGCCAGTTCGAGGGCAGGGGCGCTCCCGAGGGACCTTCCCATGACGACTACCGGCCCGGAGTAATCATTTTCCCGGAGCCACTGCCGGATGAAACTGAAAACTTTATGACTGTCACTTATCATTGCCGAAACCGTGGGCACACCGCCGGATCTTCCGTAACCGCGATAATCGACCGGGAAAAAATTGATACCCATGCGTAAAAACAATGAGCCTATATCGTCATAGTCTTCTACGATTTCCCCGTTTCCGTGAAAAAAAATAATGGTCGCTGTGTTTTTGGACGAAGTGAAAAGCCGGGCACCCAGGTTTATATTCTGTTCAACAGGGATCGAAAGGCTGATGATATTTCTATCACTTAAAAGGGCCCCCTCTTCAGGGCGGGGATGAAACAGGTACAGCAGAATTTCTGGCCTGTCAAAAAGTGCGTAATCGGAAAAACCGCTTCCGCCCATGTGCTCACCTCGCAAAGACTTCGTTAAAAAAGGCTTAACATTAAACACGGCAAATGCGAACAATCCAAGCGCAGCCGCCGTAATTAATATTTGCCGGGATTTCACCGCCAGAGCCCCCTGTAGTGTGTCCCTGAAAAAACGGACACCTAATCTAACCTGGTTAGCATGCCTGCCGAATTATATCCGAAAATATGACCCAGACGCGTCTCCTTTGACGCATACATGGCTGCGTCAGCAAGGCTGATAAGCTCATCATGACTGCTGACCATATTTGGATAAGGGTAGGTCACAACACCGATCGAAAGAGATATTTGAAGATGCGGGGCTCCATGGCCGTTTTCACCGACAATTTCAGTAATATCATAATCTTTAACAATTCCCCTGATCCTCTTGGCGACCTGCAATGCGTTTTGATGGTCCGTCTCAGGAAGGAATATTGAAAATTCATCACCGCCGAAACGCGCGGCAATATCATAGGGACGAATGATATATTTAAAATTTTTCCCGTTTTCCATGACCGGGCGATAAACCCTGTCGTCAATAAAGGAAGTACCTATTTTTTTCAAAACCTGATCACCGACCAGATGGTTATAGGTATCATTGATGATTTTAAAATTGTCCCCATCCAGGAACAGCAGGGATAGAAAGGAACGGGGACTCGACTGGCTATCGCCGTCACCGTCATAAATTCCATTTTCTTCATTTTTACGTTTTACGCGCTCAAACTCTGATTTGAGGCGCTCTTCAAAAGTCTTCCTGTTTAAAAGGCCGGTAAGGCCATCAAAACCGGACATTTTAAAACCGGTTGAGTTCTTCACAATCGCGGAGAGGGATTTAGGTCTCAGAGGTTTATTTAAAAAGTAGTAGGCCCCGCGATCCAGGACCACATCCGAAAGGTCATCATCATTATATCCCGTGATAGCGATTATCGGCGCGGTAATATTCAGGTCAACGATTAGTTCCTCAAGCGCGCGCATCCCGTGAGATGTCTCAGGCTCGTCCCCGGGGCGATAAGGAATCGAGAGGTCGAGAAGTATCGTGTCCCAGTAAGTTTTTCTCACCAGGCTCATGGCGTCCTGGATGTTCTGGGCAGTCTGAATGTAATAGCGGGGGTTCGACCTCGTCAATATGTTTGAAATTGTTTTTAGAATGAGGGGGTCATCATCAATGATCAGAACGCTGACATCCCTCAAATTTTCTCCCTCATCTCTGGTTCCGTGCATTTTATCCTTCATAAAATAACAAAGATCGAAAAAAACCGTACGGTCTTAATTTCGAGATTATGACAACGGGCTTTATTGTATAACATTTAAGTAATATCAGTCAAGATAAAATGTCAAGCAATTCAGCATTGACTTTAAGGCCTCCATGCAACACGCCCCTTCAGCGGCCCCTGTTGAGAAGGTCGTTGCTAATATTATCAATGATCGTATTTTCTGTATCGGTTTTCATATTCTTCAAAATGACTTTTTTCTGTTCTTCAGAGATGTTGTCACCGGGCCCCTTGACCAGGGGAGCATCTTCAATACCGGAACACAGTTCACATTCCTGTTCAGGGACGGTTCCGGGAATAAAAACCTCTTTCACCGTCGACCTGCAACTGGAAGATGGCAGAAGTCCGCTGCGTTCACACACTTCAGCCTCGACCAGACCGGCGTAATGCTGAAACTCCAGGTATGGCTCATTGGCCAGGGCCTGACGCATATACTCTCCCCATATGGGTGCAGTCACGCCGCCGCCCGACTGGCCAATGCCGAGCGAGAGGCCGAGTTTGTCATATCCGACCCATATACCGGTAGTCAGCTGCGGAACAAAGCCCACAAACCATGCGTCCTTCCAGTTGTTGGTGGTGCCGGTCTTCCCTGCAGCGGTTCTCTGAGGCGATGCGGCGCCGCCGGTACCGTGTGCGATAACATCCCTGAGCATGCTTATCATTATCTGGGCAGTTTCAGGCTTGATCACCTGTATTGAGCCGTTTTCTTCTCTTTCCCGTATGGTTGCAGCGACTTTCTCTTCATCATTCAGGATGATCTTACCATCCCTGTCTTTAATGTATCTGATGCTGAAAGGAAGCACATATCTTCCGCCATTGGCGATGATGGCATAGGCCCTGGTCAGTTCATAGGGGGTTACCTCAAATGAACCGAGCGCGATTGAAAAATTTCTGGGGATCCGGGCCCTGGTCTCGCTCTCATTGAGATCAAGGAACCGGCCATAGGTGCGTAAAACGCGGTCAATGCCCAGTTTGTCGGCGATTCTTATGGAAACAACATTGATTGACTTGGCAAGCGCCCTTCTCAGCCTCACCAGGCCATAGTATTCGCCTTCATAGTTTTCCGGAAGCCAGTCCCCTCCTTCATTGTCAAGATACACGATCGGTGAATCAAGTATTGCCGTTGCGGGAGTGAAATCACCGGTCTCGAACGCGGCGGAATACAGGAGGGGCTTGATTGCCGATCCTGGCTGTCGCCGCGCCTGCATGACCCGGTTGAGCTGGTTTATGCTGGAAAATTCACCTCCCCCGACCAGGGCCTCGATGAAGCCGGTGCGGTGGTCAATTGATATAAGGCAGCCCTCAACCTGCTGGTAATCCTTGTCCATGAGAAAGCCCCGGCGGTACCTTTCCAGGAACCCGTTGATGTCTTCGAAACCGGCAAGGTAACTGAGGCCGTCGAGCTCATCAACCATGTCGCTCTGAAACCGGTCATTAAAATTTTCCGCGCGGCGCGACCCCTTTCGCGCGATTTCAGGCAGGCCGAAAAGGCCGCTTAACAGGTTGATTACCGGTGAAAAATTTTTTGTGAAATATTCTTCATTGTCAAAAATCAGGGTCGATGAAACAGCTGTCTGCCTTTCAAGCGCCTCGGAGAGAACCTTCTGGGCCGCTTTCTGTTTATTGAGATCAAGGGTCGTGTAGACCTGCAGCCCCTTTTCGTACACCATGTCATCCCCGAATTCCTTTACCAGCCTGCGCCTGATATATTCAGTAAACCACGGCGCCTCATCAACCTTGTTGCTCCAGGCATTCCTTGTGGGGGAAACATTGCTGATGAAGTCAAGATAATCGGGCCAGAAATCGAGATAAGCCTTTTCGGCTTCCTCGACCGTTATATAGCCCGCTTCAACCATCTTCGCGAGCACGATCTTGTGGCGCTGCATTGAACGCTTCGGGTACCGTATGGGCGACAGAAGGTTCGGCGCCGAAGGCAGGGTCGCCAGCAGAGAAGACTCCGCAAGGTCAAGCTCCCAGACATGCTTGTCAAAATAAATCTGGGAAGCTGATTCAACGCCGTAGGTCCCCTGCCCGAGAAATATCTGGTTCAGATAGAGGTTCAGGATCTGTTCCTTTGAAAAGGACAGCTCCATCATGATTGAAATAAAGGCCTCTTTAATTTTACGGTAAATATTGCGCTTGCCGGAAGTAAGCAGTATTTTTGAAAGCTGCTGGGTAATGGTACTCCCTCCCTGCCTGATCCTTCCGGAATAAAGATTTACAAAAAAGGCCCTGACAATACCCTTGATGTTTATGCCGTTGTGTTCATAGAACTCCCGGTCCTCAATAGAAACAAAGGCGTCTTTAACATTTTGAGGAATCTTGGTATACGGAACCACTTCGCGCTTCTGCCTGAAGAGCTCAGAAACGAGCAGCCCGTTTTTATCATAGATCTTGGTGGTTATATTCGGCTTGAACTTGGCCAGAGACTGCACCCGGAAAAAATCATGAATCAGGATGGCGGTAAACGCGATAACAATCCCGGCGAGTATGCCCGCAAAAGCAACGCGGTATCGCCATCCAAAGCTTATAACTGAATCAAGAGAAACATCCCTGACCCTGCCCAGGTCGGGCAGCGGCAGCGATCTGCTCGAATATTTTTTCCGCGGGGCCAGTTTCCTGAACACTTCACCGGCCCTGCGCAGTATCCCATCAAGCATCCCCCCCCTGAGCCGATACAGAGGTATCCGCTGCATTAATCTTCTCAGGAAACCGGCAAGGGGAGCAAAATAATTTTTTCGTTCCAGTGAGAAAGGCCTTTTCCCGGGCTTGGGATACTTGGCATCCAGGTGAAAGAGACGAGATTGTTTGGGTTTATATTTTTTCATAGGACCAATAATGTGCAAAAAATAACCTGAAAAGCAAACTTGCAATTATTTCAACAATAAATTGCGCTTTTACAAAAAAATCTAACCGGCAAGGTTAAGAATCCAATCATCTGACAGATCAAACAGAAAATAATATTCAAAATTTTATTTAAAAAATATTTTTTTTTAAAAACAATAGAATATCTCCAAAAAAACGAGAATTTAATACGTATTTTATTATAATCGACAATAACAACTAAAAACAATTCTTACGGGAAATTAATATTTTGACGACTTTTTGAATGAAATTCAAAGAAGTATAAAAGTGTGCTATCAAGGACGATGGCCATAATTTTCAAGGAGGAAAAGCATGATAATAAACCACAACATTGCCGCGATATTCTCGCACAGAACATTAAAATTTCATGACTGGAGCATCACCAAGGATGTAGAAAAGCTGTCATCCGGAATGAGAATCAATAAAGCCGGGGATGATGCGTCAGGACTGGCCGTTTCCGAAAAGATGCGCTCCCAGATCCAGGGCCTGCGTCAGGCTGAACGCAATACAGAAGACGGCATGTCAATGATTCAAACAGCCGAAGGATATCTCAACGAAGTCCATGAAATAATCCAGAGGATCAGGGTCCTTGCGGTTCAGGCGGCCAATGGCATTTACACCCCTGAAGACAGGCAGCTGATCCAGGTTGAAGTTTCCGAGCTCGTGGACGAAGTCGACCGTATCGCCTCACAGGCCGAATTCAACAAGATGAAACTCCTCACCGGGTCTTTTGCCCGCCTTCACCCCACAGCGTCCATGTGGTTCCATATGGGGCCGAACATGCACCAGAGGGAAAGGGTTTTCATCGAAACCATGTCAACAGCGGCCCTGGGGCTTCGCAACCCGACCGTACTGACGTTTATTTCGATCTCAACTCCCGGCAAGGCCAACTCCGTTATCGGCCTCGCAGACGAAGCGCTGAGAATTATATCAAAACAGCGGGCAGACCTCGGGGCGTATTACAACAGGCTTGAACATGCGGCCAAAGGCCTCATGAACGCTTATGAAAACGTGCAGGCATCCGAAAGCCGTATCAGAGACACCGACATGGCAGAGCAGATGTCATCATTCGTACGTTACCAGATTTTGACCCAGGCAGCAACATCAATGCTCGCCCAGGCCAATACCAAGTCGCAAACAGTGTTACAACTGCTTCAATAGATCTGAGCCAACATTGCAGTATCATTCGAAACGCCGGTCCCTCCCAACCGGCGTTTTTATTTTTCCGGCAACCGGCTTTCCGGCACACTGGTGATTATAAGGGAACCTCTATAAATTACATTTTGGCAGAGCCTTTTTAGCTCATCCCGAGCTGGCTCTGCATTCGATCATCGTGATCAGCAGATGTTCCCTTGTGGTCGAAACCTTTTAGCACATCCTGTGCGGTTTCGAGAGCTTGCAGGAGGCAAGCCTGCAAGTTGAGCCACTGATGGCTTAAAACAACGTGCCATTCTAACATCCTGTTCAGCAGGCACAACCATTGGATAAATCAGGTTTTATAACCCCCACTAACTCCCCCTATCAGGGGGAGAACAAAAGAGGGGGTTGAAAAACCTGATTTTTAAAGGTGCCCATAATCCAATAATTTGACCGGAACCGGAATTCGTACTATCTTCATGATCATCCGCAAGAGTAAACTCTGTGAATAACACCGTGAGGAGGATTATATGACCAGAAACATGGGACTTATTGACCGCATCATTCGGGCGGTGCTTGCGCTGGTTGTGGCCGTTCTCTACTTCACCGGACTTATTACGGGCACAGCCGCCCTGATACTGGGAATCGTGGCTTTAATCTTAATGATTACCAGCGCTCTCGGATATTGCCCGTTGTATGTTCCCCTGGGAATAAACACGTGCAAAAAATAGTTATCGCAGCGGAAGCGAAAGCACGCTCAGCGGGTCCACCTGCTCGCCCCTGATCATGAAAGAAACATGGAGATGGGGCGCTGTTGAAATACCGGTTTCTCCGACATAGCCGATGAGCTGCCCGGCTTTGACTTTCTTTCCCTCACGGACCTTCATGCGGTCAAGGTGCATGTAATACGAAAAGACCCGGTTCCCATGGTCAATGATGACCATATTCCCTTCATAATACAGAGTGTCGGCAAGAGCGACCCTCCCGTTTGCCATTGAATAAACGGGTTTCCCTTTCTTGCCCCTGAGATCAAGTCCCCGGTGAACTTTGACCCTGTTTTTCAGCTTTATTTTTTTGCCGTTCTTCCATTTAAACAGCGCGATGGTTCTCTTGGCCCAGAAATCAGAAGTCACGTAATGAAGATCACGGGGATGGGCAAATGATTCATCCAGAAGGTCCGCCTCGGATGAATCAAAGGCCTTTCTCTTCTTTTCAGTGCACTGCCGGATGAATTCCTGAATCTCCGGTTTTTCCTGGTAATCCACATCGGAATATTTGCCAAGATCCATGGGGTAGCGCGAGAAGGGGAACTTATATGATTTGATTTGAACCTGGGTTGCGGCCTTCACCTCCCGGCTTCCCGCCAGATACTGCACCACAAGCTCTTTGCTTCCCGGGACAATCTCCGGGGGGATGGCGAAAACCGCGCGGTATCCCCACTCGCGTTCGGTGACCGGGACATCCACGCCATCAAAACTCAGCTTCTCGATAACCACTCTCTCCGCGGCCTTCCCGCTGTTGAAAATCTCCGCATAAACCGCGCGGCCCTGTGAAAAATCCTGGGCATACAGGTACAGATCAACATCCCCGAGCAGAAAAACCTTCTTCTCAGGCGGTGCGGGCGTGTAATTCACCGGATGATATATTCTCAGTTCCTTGTTATAGATATAATGATAGGAATCTTTTTCTTCAGGCGTTTTTTCCGGGACCGTTGATTTGGTGTAAGCAGTGCCGGAGACAATAATGAGCGTAAAAAGCAATAACAGGTTTGTAAATTTCATGACTCTTCCCGAATAACTGGTATCTTTTCATAAAGATAAGCATGGCAGGCCGATCTTAAGCGCACTATTTGCATGCTTATTATTTTTTTCGGCCTGTTAAGCGTAAAGGCTTTAGCCCGGTGTGTCAGGGAAAGCTTATCCTGATTAAGCTATATGGGGGGGGATGTCTTCTACAGAAAAAGAATCAGGCTCACTGCCATGACGATCATCCCGCTCACCAGGCCGTAAATTGACAGGTGGTGCTCGCCGTATTCACGCGCGGCAGGAAGAAGTTCATCCAGGGAGATGAAAACCATGATTCCCGCGACCCCGGCAAAAAGGATGCCGAAAATGGTGTCGTTGAAAAAACGAAACAGTATCAAAAAACCGATAAGCGCCCCGGCCGGCTCGGAAAGGCCCGAAAGGAATGAGTACCAGAACGCCTTTTTTCTGCTCCCGGTCGCATAATAAACCGGCACGGAAACAGCGATCCCTTCAGGAATATTATGGATGGCAATCGCCACCGCGATCGAAATGCCGATCGCCGGGTCTTTAAGCGCGGCAGTGAACGTGGCAAGGCCTTCAGGAAAATTATGGATCGCGATGGCAACCGCGGAGAAGAGGCCCATCCGCATTAATTTGAGCTGGGTTTCAGAGCATGAATCGCCGCAGAGCTCTTCAATTCGGTGAGGCTCATGGGGATTTTCAAAATCAGGAACGAGTTTGTCTATTATGGTGATCAGGAACATCCCCCCAAAAAAAGACAGGACCGTGATCATCAGGCCGTTTTTGTCTCCATACACCGAAACAAGCGATTCTTTTGCCTTGAAAAAAATTTCGATCATTGAAACATAGATCATTACGCCTGCGGAAAAGCCCAGGGCTACAGACAGAAACGCGGTGTTGGTTTTTTTCGCGAAAAAGGCAATGGCACTGCCGATTCCGGTGCACAGGCCCGCGAAAATCGTCAATGAAAAAGCCCAAAGTATCTGCGATTGTTCCATAACTCTTCTCTCAGGGATACTGCCGGTTAGTATATAACGGCCCGGCAATCCCCGTCAAGATTAAATCAGGGTTGTCGTGTTCAATTGGAATGATAATGTTCCTTGATATAGCCGTTGATAAAACCTTCCGGGTCTTCCACTGCGCCCCTGGTAATGGTCAGGTGCTCGAGTTTCATCAGTCGAAGGCCATGAAAATAATCATGAAAAAGCTTTTCGCACAGGTCCCGTGCGGCACGGGGATTATTGCCTGTTCTTTCATCAATCAAACGCACGGCCTCTTCATTGAATTCAAGATAGACCCCGTGTTCGATCAGAAACTCCTTCTGGAACTGGCCGATACTGTCATTGATCAGCATCCGGTGCAGAATCTTTTCGGGATCCTGCACGAGTTCCCCGGTCACGTCAAGTGATGTTATTTTTGTGGAAGGAAGGGTTTTTTCAAACTTGATAAGCGTCTTTTCAAAAACGCTGAGCAGGCCCCGCGCGCCGGTTTTTTCCTGATGCGCGCGCGACGAAAGGATGCGCAGAGCGTCATCCGTAAACGTGAGCTCTATCCCGTATGATTTGAAATCCATTTTCTTTCCAAGGACCACGGTGCTGTGTTTGTTGGTCAGAATCTTGAAAAGCCCGTCCTCATCAAGTTCATTGAGCACCACATACACCGGCAGCCTTCCGACAAACTCGGATTCGAAGCCGTATTCGATAAGATCTTCGGTGCGCACCAGTTTTAAAAGGTCCTGCTTGCCCTTTGTGCCGACCCTGTCCTTGTTAAAACCGATAGACTGGCGATTAAGCCTCTTGTTGATTATCTCGTCAAGGCCGTTAAACGCGCCTGACACGATAAAAAGAATGTTCCTGGTGCTGATTTTTCTCCTGGTTACCTTTCCCGTGCGCTGGGCCTCCATCGCGGCCTCGACCTGGGAGGCGAGGTCATGGGGCGTTTTTAAATCAACATCCGCCTCTTCCATCAGCTTGAGCAGGTTCCGCTGCACTCCCGTGCGTGATACATCGGGCCCGTACATGGCGCCGGATGAAGCTATCTTGTCAATTTCATCAAGGTAAATGATCCCGTATTCGGCTTTTGAGACATCCCCCTCTGCCTCATGTACCAGCTCGCGCACCAGGTCTTCGACGTCACCGCCGACATAACCGGTTTCGCTGAACTTGGTCGCGTCCGCCTTAACGAAAGGAACCCCGATCTTTTTCGCTATCAGCTTGACAATAAACGTCTTGCCCACACCGGTCGGGCCGATGAGAAGCATGTTGCTTTTAATATTGCCGACGATCCTATCTTCTTCCTTGATAGCCCCTTCAAGTTTCATGCGGTTAAAATGAGTGCAGACTTTCGTGGCGATCACTTCTATGGTCGCTTCCTGGTTCACGACATACTGATTAAGATACTCTTCGAGTTCCTCAGGCTTGATATCGAAATTGAAGCCGCTCCCTTGGGTCCTCACTCCTTCGCTGTCACCGGAACTTTCGGGATTCTGCTGGGCCTCTTCGACATCCATATTAAGAATATCATCTATATTTTTTTGCTGATCAAATGCAGGTTTCGTCATTGTTATTTAACCTCTTTACTAATTGGAATCACCCGCAGGCGAAAACACTTTATTTAAAATAATCATCTCGTTTCAAATAATTAATTTTTTTTTTAAAAAATTAAAAAATTACTTGCATTTTACTATACATTTATATAGTATACATTTGTTGAATACAAGGAGAACATTATGAAAACACTATTTAAAACATGTCCCGAATGCGGAAACCGGCTCATTCCTGAATCAGGCTGCTTTTATTGCCGTTTCTGCGGTTATTCGTTATGCTCCCTGTAAATTCAGTCATTAAATTAGGAGTACTATGAAAACAAATGATACATCAACACCATTACTTTTTTATTCGGACATCCCGGAAAAGGCAAGAGGTCCATATTTTGTTAAAAGAAAAAAACGTGTTCCTGTTACTCAGAGTAATCATAAATACGAAAATTTCACCGCAGCCCTTATGAACACATTCAGAGGTACCATTGTTGAAGAAAGAATCGCGTCATTTCAATTAGAATTATAACAGGAATGGAAAAAAGCCAAACCGGCACATAACAGGACAGAGTCCCCGCCAAAAGCCCAAAACCAAAACACCACTACCAGCCCGCAACCAGGCTCTGTTCTTTATCACTGAATACAAAAGCCCCTGACCCAGTAAGGGGCTTTGTTTTTATATCTCACCTTTAAAATAAAAGTGCGTGCCCACAGTGAAGCCAGGAACCCGAAAAAACATATATCGATAAAAAAGCCCTGAGAAGGCAAGGCTTTTTTAAATTTTTTATGAGCGGCAGCAGGTTCTCATAAAACGCATTGTGCCCCCCCGGGCCGCCACCCGTGAGGAAACAGATTCCCGGAGCGCATAAATACCGGGGAAAGAGCCGCCTATCTGCTGATTATTGCAACGCCCTGTTTGTATCCCAGACCGCCATTCCCGTGTATACACGCGGTGCGTATCGGTCCTGTCTTAATACGATCATAAGCCGCGATGAGCGCGTTGAGCGCGGGATTGTCCCAGGGGGCCCTTGCGAGGTTCATGCCGCCGGTGAGCGTAACGTCGTGGGTATCCAGAAGCGCCGTCAGCCCGGGTATCGAACCGGCGATTCCTGTGACAAGCAGAAACGCCATGGGTATTACCGGGTAGCAGGTATAAACTTCGAGTATGGCATCCCGGTTAAGAAAAAGGGTCCTGAAATCGATGCCTGCTTCAGAACAGGCCGCATCATATGCTGACCTGAGGTGCTCAAACCGGGCGATTGAGCCAAGGAACGGCTTTCCGTCACCCTCCGTTTCCCCAAGGCCTGTACCCGATACATAAACCGGCTCATCCATCCCGAGGATCTTCACGCATTCTGCATTTCCCACAAGAAGCATCCCGTCAAAATCCACCACGGGATTTGCGCAGTCACATATCAGAAAGAGGTCTGTCATGGGTTCTTTCCATTTCCCTGATGCCGCAGGCCTGGTCCCGAATTTTTCACAAGTACGGAGATAGTTGGCGAAAAGTTTTTCCGAGAGGCTCCGGAACATCTCTTCGCTGATGCCGTTATATTCCATGAATATACGCGCAAGCCGGGTATACCCTTCGGGGATGGAAAAGTCGCCAGGGTAGATATTCATGAGACCGATCCTCTCCTCGCGCGTATAACCGCTCCTCAGGTGATCCGTACCGCTTATCAGGACCGCATCGGACCTGCCTTCCGATATCATCCGGTTGGCTGCATGGAGCGCGGATATCGGCGAACAGCCGCTCCTGAAATGATTGGTTTCCAGCGGCGTGTGCCATCCGGCACTGAGCGGATCGACTATCAGGGTTTCACATCTCAAACCCTTCTTCACGATTATATCACGGCACCGATTTACCTGATCAGTACTTCCGATCCCGTCCACTATTCTGGCTGCAGATAGTATCGCCGTTGTTTTCATCCTGGTCCGCCCCCTTTCTGAATTTATGAAGTTTCAAGACCCTGTCCAGCGCTTTTTCTGCCGGAGGGAGCCTGATTTGAGGGAGGACAGCGGTAAAAACTATTTTTTATTTTACAAATCGCAGGATGACCGATGTTACCGATAACAACTGACATATTGTATTGACAGATTATTCCGGAAAGGAAAGGCTTTTGTATATTTACAATATAACTTTATGCTGCCAAAGTAATATCTCAGGAAAGATTTCCCAGAAAAAGCATAATGCCGATAACAAGAATCATGACACTGCTGAGAAGGGCGGTAGAATATCTTATCATGTTTTTCGTATCTTCCTTATCAGTTATGTGTTTAATTGAATATTTTTTTGTCACTATGGTGATAATTCCTGCGCATGAAATAGTCAAAGCCATTCCCAGGGACATGGAAAAAACCGATACAATCCCGATATAAAAAATATTCATGTTCATAGAAAAAAGCAGAATCATGGCAGCTCCCGGGCAGGGAACGATACCAGCGGAAAGAACGATTCCGAAAAAAGTTTTCGTGTTATCCCGGTTAACCTGTTTGGCATTAATACAGTTATTGTCCATTTTTTTCCATTGATAAAAATCAACAATGGTTTTAATAAAAAGATAAATACCTATAAAAATAATAATTATAAAACTGGCGCTTTTTACCAGGCGGGTCATCTTTTAAAAATTCACCAGAAGGCTCCCTTTAAAAATACAGTAAAGTGCCCCGACAACAACAACAGCAGACATGCCATGAAGCAGCGCGATCATGGGACCGGCAACGAGGGCCTTCCTGATTCGAGCTTCCTCCGTGAGGAAATATGAAGATATAAGACTTTTACCATGTCCCGGGCCCAATGAATGAATGATTCCATACAGAAAAGAAAAAAAGACAAAAAGCATAATCTCAGCGTGTGAGCCCTGTTCAATTTTTTTAATAGATAAGGCTAATGAAGCGTTTATTTCTTTTTGCTTGATGTTAATGAAATGAAGAAAGCCTCCAATATATGGAGGATACAAATCTGCATCTGTCTTTTCTTTATTTATGAAATGGGACTGCTTGCCAGTTTTAAAGAGGGGATTTGAAGCAGCTAGCGGAACCAATGAAGATAAAATAAGTATAAAAGTAAAAATTATTATAGCACTACACTTTGTCATATTCGTTCACCATTTTTTTAACAGGATTTCTTCGGGAATAATAGAGCCGTCATAATAACTTTTTTCAGTGTTATCCCTAACTTTAATGCAGTAATTTGCCGGGTGAATACCCTTTACCGCAAGTCCCCCGTCTTTATTAATTGATATGGAACAAAAATATGTCCTGTCATATATTGCGAATAAAATTTTTTCTTCCCGCCTGATCTTCTTCTGAACAGGAACAAAAAATGAATAAACAACCCTTGTCCTCCTTAACAGAGATGCTGTAAAAAATCTGACCTGCTTTACTTCAAATGGACATTTGCCAATAGTAAGATTACAGAAGTAGTTATAATTTTTAAGATTTGAAAAGGCCTCATCTTCAATCTTTTTTACTTCATCATTCTCGAGGACACTGTTATTATTTTTATCGTAATCATGTATCATAGAACTGCTAAAAAATTCATCGAAAATCCATACAACCTGTATTCCCTCAAACTGGTCATGATTAAAAATAAAGGTTGATGAATAATCAATGAAGACGTGAGGATGAGAATCAGTCTTTATTATGGATACACATACGATTATTATTGTTAATAACAATTTTTTCATTGCAAATTAATGATGTGCGTTTCTCAACGCTATCAGGGATGGAATATTATCAATACTTTATAATTTTCGGCATGAACAAACAGACTCATTAATTCCTAACGCATTGAATATTTGATATCCAGGAAATTCCACGGTCAGGAACAGGCTGACAGGACATGGCATGTCTTACTTGAATCTGTTACCGATAACAACTGACATATTGTATTGACAGATTATTCCGGAAAAGCAAGGCTCGTGTAAAATCAGCCGGAAAATCCATACAAAAAAATATACTCTATTCCGCGGAGGCCTTATGACACTGCCCGTCTATCTCGATTACAATGGCACCACACCGCTTGATCCCGAGGTAATCGCAGCCATGCGCCCCTTTCTGGAAGAGGAGTTCGGCAATCCCTCCAGTTCGCACTGGTACGGCATCAAACCGAAGCAGGCCGTGGAGAAGGCGCGCAGGCAGGTGGCAAAACTGCTTGGCTGTCTCCCGGAAGAGATCTTTTTCACGTCAGGGGGCACAGAATCAAATAATCACGCCATCAAGGGTATTGCCCGCGCATTGCGGCACAAGGGACGGCACATAATCACCAGTGCCTTTGAACACCCGGCAGTGCTGGAGGTATGCCGTTATCTGAAAGGTAAAGGATTTGAAACAACGCTTGTCCCCGTTGATGATATGGGGATGCTCGACCCGGAAAGGGTTAAGCAGGCCCTGCGGCCTGACACTATCCTGATCACGGTAATGCATGCAAATAACGAAGTAGGCACGGTACAGCCCGTAAAAGCTGTTGCCGGACTTGCCAGAGAACACGGCATTGTCATGCACAGTGACGCGGCCCAGTCGCCGGGTAAAATCCCTGTTGACGTGCAGGTCCTTGGCGTGGATATGCTTTCCATTGCCGGTCACAAAATTTACGCGCCCAAGGGCACCGGCGCACTGTACGTACGAAAAGGCATTGCGCCGGAAAAATTCTGCCACGGTGCCGGCCAGGAAAAAGAATGGAGGGCGGGCACGGAGAACGTGCCGGGAATCGTGGGCCTGGGAAAAGCATGCGAGATTGCAGCCCGGGACATGGGAACTGCCATGACCCGCATGAAGGAAATGCGCGACCGGCTTCACAGGGGTATTGCCGAAAAGGTTCCCGGAATTCGGCTCAACGGCCATCCCGAAAATCGACTGCCCAACACGCTCAGCCTGTCATTCATGGGACTTGAAGCAAATCGTCTTCTGGAAGAAATAGGACTCGAAGTTGCTGCTTCGGCAGGGGCAGCCTGCCATGCTGAAACCGTTGCTGTCTCCCATGTACTTGAGGCAATGCGGGTTCCACTCGAATGGTCTAAAGGAACGTTGCGCTTTTCAGTGGGCCGCATGACTACCGGTCAAGAAATCGACAGGGCAATCAATGCTGTAGTAAATGCGGTGACTCTGTTGCGCAGCGAAAATCCTTCCCTATAATTCAAAATATCCGAGAAAATGAAGAAGGGCCACATGGATACATCCATACCCTTATCAATGCTTCTCAGCCCCTCTTTGTACGCCAGAGGCTGTATCCCGGATACGGCCTCTGGACATCCAGAAAATTCCGCCGCCAAAACCCGTTGCACGGAATACAATGATAAATTGTAGACTGTATAGTTGAATATACTGTCGTATTTGAAATGATTACCAATGTGGGGATCGGGATAGTGATTGTAAATAGTTAATTTATAATGTAACTAAAAAGACTTGAATAATAATTCCAGCATTGTTTATTGGAAAACTTAATAAACACCAAAATAATTATTTTCACACAAAAAAAACACTTGATTAATGCATATTGGAATTTAAAAAGAATCTAAATTTTTTGCTGATAGTTAAAATAAACGAATGTAT